>Ga0207689_10000042_pt1 | contig 93077 bp, 85 predicted proteins | sample KBSMisM52_FD_184312 | JGI IMG/M metagenome (GOLD analysis project Ga0207689, IMG submission 184312) | Miscanthus rhizosphere microbial communities from Kellogg Biological Station, Michigan, USA - KBS Miscanthus M5-2 (SPAdes) (version 2) | ecosystem: Host-associated > Plants > Roots >...
ATGGACGCGAGCGCGAGCGGCCGGCATTTGGCGCCAATCAGACCCTAGGTGCGTGGAACCACCGCAACCGTACCACACGGCTTGATGATCGCGTTCTGTCGAGCGCCGTCAGGCGCTCGCCGCAACCTTCACCTTCTCGGTCTGCCAACGATCGAGAATCGCGCGTGCACCGTTGGCCGCCGGGTCCATCATGCGCGCGTGCTCCGGCGTCTTCGCGGTCAACTCGATCACGTAGCCGTTCGGATCGCGAAAATAGATCGAGCGCACGAACCCGTGGTCCGAAATGCCGCGGGTCTCGATCCCCCGCGCCTTTCCCTTGGCCAGCATCTCCTCAAGCACCGGCGGCTCGACCTCGAGCGCGATGTGGAGATCGAAATCCTGCTGCGCCTTCCATTCGAACGGCATGTCGGGCGCCTCGAAGAAGGCCAGGTACGAGCCGTCGTCAAGCCGATAGAACGTATGCAGCGCCGCAGTCTTGCGACCGGTCTTCGTCTCGCGGATGTCGAGGGTTCCGGAAAGCGGCAGGCCCAGGAAGTCCTCGTAAAAGCGCCGCGTCTCCTCCGAGTCGCGACAACGATACGCGTTGTGGTGGAGTCCTTTGATCATCGCTTGTCTCCATTCGTGGCCGCAGCCGAGGCGTTACAGCTGTACGAATTCCTTCCCTTTGTTGGGGTCGACCACGTACTTGTAGAACGCCTCGTTCACCTTGGGCCAGCTTTTCAGCGCCTTCATGTTCCCCAGCCAGCGGCAGATGTTCGGATACGCGCCAAACTTGCAGTCGATCGCCTCGCCGCCGAGGACCATCATCGAGCCCAGATAGTCGGCAATCGTGATGTCATCGCCGCAGACGAAAGCGCTGCGCGGCCCGATCAGGCTCTCGTCCAGCACCTTGAGCCAGCCCAGTGCCTTGTCCTTGCCCCACGCCAAGGTCCCCGCTTGCACCTTGTCGTCGGACCGCTTCATGAACGGAAAGATCTGCGGATAAAGGAAGCCATAGGAAAAGTCACGGTAGAAGCCCGTATTGAGCCAATCCATCCGCTCGTTGACGCGCGCGCGCTTGCGCAGATCGGATGGATACGCGGGAGAATGGATCTTGTCGGCGAGATACTTGAGGATCGCCGAGCTCTCCGTCAGGCGGAAATCACGATCTTCCAGCACCGGCACCTGGTGGCTCGGATTGATCGCCTCATACTCGGGTTTGTACTGTTCGCCGGTAAACAGATCGACAATCTGGTAATCGAGCTCGATGCCGCTTTCGGCGGCAAACAGCACGATCGGCCGACTCGTCGTCGACACCGGATGATAGTAGAGCTTCATGCCTGTCTCCTCGCGCAAGATGACGTTGGCGGCCGCGTCGCGCAGCGTCACACCGCCAACGTGGATGACCAAAAAAGATGGTGACGCTACGCCATTGCCCCCGGAGGGTCAAGACATGACAGGTAGCGCGCTCTACAAGGTGTTTGTTGCCGACACCTCGTTTCGCGCGGAGTCTTTGCACATCTTCGCCCTTGTCCGGTCGCAACAAGTCATCCACCAAATTGGACGCCTTGACCCGATCCCGTCAGGCCTGCGGGCACAACCCGTGATAACCTAATCCGCTGACACTCGGTCACTCCAGTCCCCCGTACGAGCCGCGCATGCCCTGCGAATTTCGACCGTCGATCCTCGTTCCCAATCGCGGATTGCTGGCGTGGGCAAAACGGTGCCGCGCCGCCGTCGACGCGTCGCGCGCCACCTGTGATCGTCAGGCGCGCCGCAAGGCCGGCGCCAGCGGAGCGCTCTCGCGTGGCTAGGCCCGTTCAAACCTATCGCGGCAGCTGCCACTGCGGCGCGGTCGTCTTCGAGATCGACACCGATGTGCCCGAGCTGACCACGTGCGACTGCTCGATCTGCCGGCGCAAGAATGCGCTGATGGTGAAGGTGCACGAAAGCAAGTTTCGTCTACTGCGCGGCGATGCCGCTTTGCGGCTCTATCAATTCCACACCTTCACGGCGAAGCACTACTTCTGCGGCGTGTGCGGCATCTATCCGTTCCATCGCAAACGAGTGACGCCCGATTTCTATGGCATCAACGTGTTCTGCCTCGACGGTTTCGACCCGACCGGCATACCGGTGCGAGCCACGGTCGGCGCCGGGATGGCGTAGTGCGCGCAGTCTTCCCTGTCACCACCCTCACGCCCGATCGCCATGAAGCGTCGAATCACCAGCAGCATTGCAGCCTTGTTGGCAGGCATCGCCATCAGTTGGGGCAGCTTGGCAAACGCGCAGCCGATGACGATCGAGCCCTTCAAGGCGTGGTCGGGACGCCTGCCGCTGGACGAGCGGCCGCCGCTGCAATCGTCCATCGCCAAGGATAGCGATTGGGCCCGCATCTGGAAGCAATGCCGGGTCCAGGGGCCGTCGCCAAAGGTGGATTTTCACAAGACGCTGGGACTCGTCGCCGTGAGGCGCGGAAGTCTCGTCAAGTTCATGAACATGAGCGTCGAGAACGGCAACCTGAAGACCAACGTCGTGGTGACGCCCGACATGCCCGATTACATGTCTTGCGCCATCGTGCTGATCGATCGCTCGGGGATCAAGAAGGTCAACGGCAATCCCGTTGGCCAGTGACCAGGATCGCGACCCACCACCTGAGGAGCCCCGCAATGCACGCGCTGCGAATGAGTCTGGCCTGCCTTGTCGTCATGCTTGTCGGCACCGTCCTCAGCGCGGGCGCCGCGGCGCCGCCGGCCAAGGGCCAGGTGCCCGGCTACTATCGGATGATGCTCGGCGATTTCGAGATCATCGCGTTGAATGACGGCATATTGCCGCTGGACGTCAAGAAGCTCCTGACCAACACGACGCCGGCGCGGGTCGACCAGCTGCTCAAGCGCGCGTACCTGACCAACCCCGTGGACACCTCGGTCAACGCGTTTCTCGTCAACACCGGGACCAAGCTGGTGTTGATCGACGCGGGGACCGGCAATCTCTTCGGTCCGACGCTCGGCAACCTCGTCAACAACCTCAAGGCAGCCGGCTACCAGCCGGAACAGGTGGACGAGATCTACATCACCCACATGCATGGCGATCATGTCGGCGGGCTCATGGCCGGTGACAAGCTGGCGTTCCCGAACGCGATCGTGCGCGCCGACAAGCGCGACGCCGACTTCTGGCTCTCCCAGGCCAATCTCGACGCCGCACCCGCGGATGCCAAGGATTTCTTCAAAGGCGCGATGATGTCGATCAACCCGTATGCCGCCGCCGGCAAATTCAAGCCGTTCGACGGCAGCGGCGAGCTCACGCCGGGCATCGCCGCCGTCTCCACGTACGGCCATACGAAGGGCCACACGATGTACATGATCGAGAGCAAGGGGCAGAAGATGGCCGTGCTCGGCGACCTGATGCACGTGGCCGCCGTGCAATTCCCGAATCCGTCCGTCACGATCGCCTTCGACACCGATCCCAAGATGGCCGCGGTCCAGCGCAAGAAGGCGTACGCCGACGGCGCGAGGCAAGGATTCTGGCTCGCCGTCGCCCACCTTTCGTTTCCCGGCATCGGCCATATTCGTTCCGAGGGACCGGGCTACGTCTACTATCCGGTGAATTATTCGATTCCGCGGTAAGCGTTGGGCGTGCGGCGATATTGATCGATGCGGGACGGGGGTGGCCATGCACGACATGCTGGTGAGGCTGTACGCGCTGCCGAGCCTCGACGAAGCCGTCGCGGCATGCGCCGCGCGCGGCACCATGATCCGCCGCGCGCTCGCGCCCGAGAAGCACGCTGTGCTCGCTTTTGTACGCGCGCACTTTGCCAGTTCCACGGCCGAAGTGGAGACAGCCTTTGCGCACGTACCCGCGACCTGCTTCATCGCCGTCCGCGACGACGCGATCCTGGGCTTTGCCTGCTACGACGTCACGTGCCGCAATTTCTTCGGGCCGGAGGGCGTGGCCGCAGGGGAGCGCGGGCGTGGCGTTGGTCGTGCGCTCCTGCTCGCCGCGTTGCATGCGCAACGGGCGCAAGGGTACGCGTACGCGGTCATCGGTGGCGTTGGTCCTGCGGAGTTCTACGAGAAGACGGCAGGCGCGGTAGCGATCGCGGATTCCACGCCGGGCATCTACAAGGGAATGGTTGCAACAAGACCGGGGGGCTGACGGCCCCTTCCACAACCCGCCTGCATTCACAAATTTGCGCAATGACCCATTCGTTGGATCGCCCGAACGAGGATCCTGGAAGCCCAGGAGATTCGTCACGCCCAAGGGCTCTGCGATGTCACGCCTGATGGGCCTGTTCCAGGGTGCGCTCGCAGCCGGCCTGGCGACCGCAGTGCTTGCGCAGAGCTTGTCGCCATCCGAGATCGATCCGCAGTCCTTGCGTCGCCCTCGTGCCACCTGGAACCAGGCGGAGCGCGAGTTCGCGTTCGCAAACTGGGATCGTATTTTTTCCACACGGACCATTGCGCGCGGCAAGCAGGTGCATCCATTGGCGGAAGGTGCTCCATTGCCCACGTTCTCGCCGGGCGGTAAAGGCGCAATGCAACTTCAGCGAAACATCGACGACTTCAAATTGGCGGGCATTGTCGTGTTGCACGACGGCAAGCTGCGCCTGGAGGGCTATGCCCTCGGCCACAGCGCTGAGGGGCGCTGGGCCTCCTTCTCCGTGGCTAAGTCATTCACCGGTACCCTGGTGGGCGCGGCGATCAAGGACGGTTACATCTCCAGCGTCGACGACGTTGTGACCCGCTATATCCCCGAACTGCGTGACAGCGCTTACGACGGCGTGACGGTGCGGCAGTTGCTGACGATGACCTCGGGCGCCAAGTGGAATGAAAGCTACACCGACCTTACGGCCGACGTGGCCCTGTTCTACTCCGCACCTGTCGATCCAGGCATGGACGCAACGGTCAGCTACATGAGGAAACTCACTCGCGACGCGGCGCCCGGCCGGCACTGGCATTACAACACCGGAGAAACCAACCTGATAGGCGTGCTCGTTGCCCGGGCCACCAGGAAGGACTTGGCTGTCTATGCTTCGGAAAAGATCTGGGCGCGCTATGGAATGGAACGGGACGGGTCATGGATGCTTGATCGTACCAACCACGAGCAAGGCGGGTGTTGCATACAAGCCACTACGCGCGACTATGCTCGCCTGGGCCAGTTCATGCTCGAAGGCGCACGCATCGATGGCCAATCGATCGTCGCCGACGGCTGGCTGGAAGCCGCCACCCGCAAGCAAGTCGACATTGGTCAGCCGGGTCTTGGCTATGGCTATCAGTGGTGGACACGGGACAACGGCACGTTCAATGCCCTTGGCATTCACGGCCAGCAGATCCACATCGACCCTGCGCGGCGGTTGGTGGTCGCGATCAATAGCGCGTGGCCGGCGGCGGATTACACAAAGGAGTCGCGCGCCGCGCGCGCCGGGCTCCTAAGTGCGATCCGCGCAGCGATTGATTCGGAGTCCGGCAGCAACCCGGGAAAATAGGCGTCAACACCAACACGGCAAGGTCATCGCACCACAATGTCGAACCACCAAGCAGCGAGGAATGCAGTGTCGAAACTTCGCGTCCAAAGCTTCGCGATCTCCATCGACGGTTACGGTGCCGGCCCGAACCAGGATCTGCAGAATCCGCTCGGCGTCGGGGGCCCCGAGTTGATGGAGTGGTTCTTCCACACGCGCATCTGGCGCAGGATGCACGGCCATGAGGATGGAGAGGTGGGTGTCGACAACGCAATTGCAGAGCAAGGCTTTGCCGGAATCGGTGCCTGGATTCTTGGGCGCAACATGTTCGGTCCTGTCCGGGGCCCGTGGCCGGACGACAGCTGGAAGGGCTGGTGGGGTGACGAGCCGCCGTATCACACGCCCGTGTTCGTGCTGACCCATCATCCGCGGGCGCCGCTCACGATGGCGGGAGGCACGGAGTTTCGCTTTGTCACCGAAGGCATTCACGCCGCTTTGGAGCAAGCGACTGCTGCCGCAGGCGGCCGCGACGTCCGCCTCGGTGGCGGGGTAGCCACGATTCGGCAGTATCTGCGTACTGCCCTGATCGACGAGCTGCATCTTGCCATCCAACCTGTCCTGCTTGGGTCCGGCGAGCAACTGCTGAACGACATCGATATGCGTGCATTGGGCTATGAATGCGCGAAGCACGTCGCGGGCGAACGTGCGACCCACGTCTTTCTGCGCAAGCGCGCGTGATCCGCCCGGCGCGCTCGATGGGCCCGCCAACCGTCGCTGGCGCGCTGTGCGGAAGAGGTGTACAGATCGTCTTGTTAACTCGAAGGAGCGCGCGCCATGAAAGTGCTGGCACTGGTCTATCCCGGCATGACCCTGCTGGACCTGGTCGGTCCCATCCAGGCGTGGAGCTTCCTGCCGGGCTACGAAGTTCAGTATGCCTGGCATAAGCCCGGTGCAGTGCCCACGGACTGCGGGCTCAGCGTGCAGGCGACCAACAGTTTCGAGGACGCGTGGACCGACCCGGACGTCCTCGTTGTCGGCGGCGGTGCGAAGCCGACCCTGGACCTGCTGGGCGATTCCGCCGCAATTGCCTTTCTGGCCGATCGCGGGTCGCGCGCCCGCTGGGTATGCAGTGTCTGCACCGGCTCCCTGTTGCTAGGGGCCGCTGGACTGCTCCGAGGCTACCGTGCCGCAGTGCACTGGGGCGCCCGCGAAGCCCTGGGCCAATTCGGCGCCGAGGCCAGCAGCGATCGCGTCTGCATCGACCGCAATCGGCTTACCGGTGCCGGCATCACGGCGGGTGTCGACTTCGGCATCACAGTGGCGGGCCACTGGGCTGGCGAGAGCACCGGACGGCTCATCGAACTGATCATGGAGTACGCGCCACAGCCGCCTTACGGGACAGGCCGTCCTGATCTGGCAGACGCGCAGACTCTCGCAGCAGCGCGCGCGGCGATGCAACAGGCGATGACCGGTGTAGCCGCGTAGCGCAGCGAACTTCTGTGACTGCGGTTAGCCTGATCGTCGTCATGGCGAAGTCGAGAGCCCTGGAGCCTGATTCAACGCAAGTGCCCGCGGAGCCGCAGCAGTAGCCCGTTCATCTCGACGCTCCGCGGCACGAGCTCGATCCAGTGATCAGCGTCGGGCCTCGACAACAACTGCCCGCGCGACTCCGCGATAAGGATCGGCTCCGCCAGTGCGCGTCAGCTCCGCGGTCACCTGTTCTATCACCTCATCGAGCGGAACACCGCGCTTGTCGATCAGCAAAGACCTGGGAGTGCCGCGACACTGGCCGATGGCTACCGTGCGCGCACTGACGCGGTCGACCGGGAGCTGCTTCTTCTCGAGCCGCGCCTCCCGAAAACCCGCGTCGGCGAGCAGCCGCTGCAGCAACGCCGGATCGTGCATCTCGTAGGGAATCCTGAATCGCATTTCCTCGTCGCCAGGGAAAAGCCCCTCGACGATTTGCGCATTGATCGCGGCATGCGGGTTCTCTTCGATCCGGTCCCAGACGTTGAACAAGAAAATCCCGCCGTTCTTGAGCACGCGGTACGCCTCCCTGAACGCCGCCTGCTTGTCGGGAACGAACATGACCCCGAAGGCACAGACCACCGCACCGAATTCGCCATTGCCGAATGGCAGTTTGGCCGCATCGGCCTCGCGCCACTCGATATCCCTGCGCTCGCTCAGTTTTCCACGGGAATAGTCCAACATCGCAACGCTCAGGTCCGTGGCAACCAACCGTACGGTGGAGTCGAGCCGTTCGCGCAACCGTCTCGTCACCAGGCCGGTCCCGCAAGCGATCTCCAGGACATCGCCCGGCGGCTTGGCGGGCAGCCGCTGCGCCAGGTCCTCCGCATAGGCAGCGAACCAGGCGGGGCCCAGGCACTTGTCGTAGTACTCGGGAATGGAACCGCTGAAACTTGCCCTCACGTCGGCCATGCGCCCTCCGCAACTCCGCAATCATCGAATGACCTCATTCGCCCGCAGCAACACCGATTGCGGGATCGTGAGGCCGAGCTCCTTGGCGGTGTTCAGGTTGATCGCTAGCTCGAATTTTGCCGGCTGTTCCACGGGAAGGTCGCCGGGCTTCGCGCCTTTGAAGATCCTGTCGACGAAGCTTGCGAACCGGTAATAAAGTTCGGGATAGTTCACCGCGTAGGCGATCAATCCCCCGGCCTCGACGAACTCGCGAGCTGGGTAGGCGGCAGGCAACCTGTTGCGAGCCACCAGCTCGATGATCGTTTTCTGATGCATTTGGGTAAGACCGTCCGCGCCGATGAGAAGCCCATCGACATGCTGTCGCACCGCCCGCTCGAATGTGCGGCCGAGGTCGCCTTGGCTCCGCGCGTCAAGAAGCTCAGCCTGGACACCCAGCGCGCGAGCCGCCGTCTTTGTCTCTTCCCATTCCGGTGGGGCAGCCGGATTGCCCATGTTGTGAAGCAGTGCAACCCGCGAGAGATTCGGCACGAGATCCTTGAGGAGCTCGATCCGTTTCGCCGTCAGCTCGGTGCTGAAGGTGGTCACCCCGGTGATGTTGCCGCCCGGTCGCGCGAAGCTTGCCACGATGGCGCGCGGGTCGCCCATCGTCGCCATCACCACCGGAATGGTTCCGGTCGCGCTCTTGGCCGCCTTCGCGGCTGGCGTCCCCCGGGTCACGATCAGATCGACGTTGAGATGCGCCAGCTCGGTCGCGAGCTCCGCGAACTTCTCGGCGCGACCATCCGCCGACCGATACTCGATGACCAGGTTTTTCCCTTCGACGTAGCCGCGATCTCGCAGCCCCTTGCGCAGCGCGTCGAGATTGGCGGCGTTCTGTGCGGCGGGTATCGCCTCGAGAATGCCGATTCGATACACCTTTCCCGCTTGTTGCGCGCGCGCAGCGAGCGGCACGACAAGCAGGCCACGGGCAATGCCGCCGATGAACGTTCGGCGATCCATCACTGAATCATCTCGTTGACGAATGATTTCCACAAGGCTACGCCACGGGATGGGAATCACCGGATGGCCGCGCCCCAACCAGTCCTTGATAAGTGGGGACGCAATGTCCTGCGCACTACTTAATGTGCACCCTAGCGCGGCGGGGAGTCAATCGCGGCTGAGGCGGATTATTCCCTGTTCCACCATTGACCACGGGCGAAAACTGCACGACCGTTCAATCCCCATCCTCACATGATCGAAGTACCTGTTGGTCCGCCGGACGGTTTCATCCCCGGAACTGGCGGCGTTACGATGCACGCCCGTAAGCAATGAATTGTTCAAAATTCGGCGCCACCGGACGTTCGATTCACAGCCGCGCTTGCACGATCGCGGGCGCGGGCTGCGCTTGTTGCCCAAAAGGCACAACCACGAAAGGATGATCACGCTATGCGCAAGACCATTGTCTCGAGTGCTTTCGCTGCCACCATCGGGCTCGCTGCGGCATCGATGTGCTACGCCGGCGGCGTACTGCCAGCCGACGATGACGAAGAGCTGGTACCAACTGGTAAAGGCTGGGGCCAGCGCGTTCCGCCGGGGCAAGAGAAGCAGCCGCCCGGCAATGCAAAGCCGCAAGGAAGCAACGGCATCGTCTACCACGGCGGACCGGTGATACTGGGCACGACGAACGCGTACTACATCTGGTACGGTAACTGGAGCGGCAACACAGCGACGACGATCCTGACTGATCTTGCCAATAGCATCGGCGGCTCGCCGTATTTCAATATCAACACGACTTATTACAACGGGTCCAATCAGCACGTCAGCAATGCGGTAATCCTTGCCAAGTCAACGAATGACAGCTACTCCCAAGGGACCGCGCTGAGCGACTCGGCGATCCAGGCCGTCGTTGCGAGCGCCATTTCGTCCAATAGGCTTCCCAAGGACGCGAACGCGGTCTATTTCGTGCTGACCTCGGCCGACGTCAACGCAACATCGGGCTTCTGCACGCAGTACTGCGGCTGGCACACACACGGAACCATCGCAGGCTCGGACATCAAGTACTCGTTCGTTGGCAATCCGGATCGATGCCCCAGCGCTTGTTCGGCGCAGCCGACCGGGCCGAACGGTAATGCCGGCGCCGACGGCATGGCGAGCATCATCGCGCACGAGCTCGAGGAAGCGGTAACCGACCCAGACCTGAACGCCTGGTACGATCGCCGGGGCTACGAAAACGCCGACAAGTGTGCGTGGACGTTCGGCACGACGTCCACCGCGCCAAACGGGGCGCTCTACAACATGACGCTCGGCTCGCGCAACTATCTGATCCAGCAAAACTGGGTCAACGCAGGCGGCGGCTATTGCGCCAAGAGTTACTGATCGCCATTGACAGGGCACTGGCTCACGCATTGTCCTTGCGCTGCAACCAAAATCCGGCCCCGTCGGTCATAATCGACGGGGCCGTTTTTTTCGGATATGGCATGAAGACGCTGAAATCGCTCGCGGTCGCGACGAGTATTCTCGTCGCCGTCTTCGTGCCGCCAGCGCATTCCGCTGACCCGGCGCCTGCCGCACCGGGCCGCGTCCCAACGGTCACGCGCCTGGTCAAGCTGTTTCTCGAGCGCGAGGAGGCGCTGTCCGCCGCGATGCGCGCCGGCGACATGGCGCCGCTCGAGCGCACGCTCACCGACGACTTCGAGCTGCGTGTCGGCGCGAAAGCGGCGATGCCGATTCCCCGCGCCGATTTCCTGGCGGACGCTGCGCGCAGTCGCCCGGCCAGCGGCGCCGCGAGCCGCATGGCGGTCCATGATCTGGGCGGCATCGCGATCGTGAGCTTTGTGCAGGGAGACGACGCGAAACGGGCGGTGTTCATCGTCGATGTCTGGCGCCAGTCGGGGGCCGACTGGAAACTTGCGATTCGTTACGCGGGACCGGCCGGCGCGCCCGACTTTCCGATTGCCGGCGCGGGCGCGCCCCCGTCGAACATTCCGAAGAAATACTGATCGCCTTGGCGGTCTGCTGCGCGACGATTGATGCCCAATCGTTGCACGCCTCCCTCGCGATGCGTGAACAGTCAACGTCGCGAGGCTGGAATATTCATGCGCGGCGTGTACTCCCGTCGCGTAGTCTTTTGCCGTACCCGCGCCGACTGTCCTGCGGCCGGCAACTGACTCGACATCGACCCTCCGGGAGGACGCCATGACTACCCTCAAAGTGACTATCGACATATTCAGCGGCCGGGAGAACCCCGTCATCGAGCTCCGCGGCGACGAGGCGTCGGAGGCGCTCCGCCGCCTGAAGCCCGCCCGCAAGCTCTCCCGCAAGGACACCGGCTTCCCGCCGGAGCCGACACTGGGTTATCGCGGCCTGGTGATCGAGCAGGTGGAAGGTGGATCCTCGTCGCTGCCGAAGGTTTTTCGCGTTGCGCACGGTGACCTTGCCGGCCCGAGCCTCGCTCACCGGGCGGCCGACGAGTCGTTCGAAGACTATGTGCTGGCGCCGACGCGACTTGCCAAGCTCGGTCTCGGCGAGAAATTTCCGGGCATCCTGCAACGGGAAATCAGGCGTTTTCGAGACGTACGGATGCACTGGCCCTGGGATCGAATCATCAAATGGCCCGTCCGCATCGCGTGCCGTTGCGCTCCGCTGTACGAGCCCGGCTGGTGGAACGTGCCGGCGCGCCAGCCCTTCAACAACTGCTACAACTACGCGACCAACTACCGCACCGACACCTTCGCGCAGCCCGGCCGGGCAGCGGGCGCGCAATACACGGCGTTGACGTGCGCGTCGGTACGCCCCGCCGCCGTCGCCGATGAGCTGATCGCTACTCCCAAGGCCAACAACAAATGCCCGGGTGAAGGACATCTCGTCGCGCTGGTGATCTGGCCGAATGTGGACTTTCACTGGTACCGAAAAGGCCGCAACGGCCGCTGGTCGCATAAACCGGGCGGCACGGCGGTCACCAATCTGGACAACAGCGGCGTCCTGATTGGCGATCCGCGCACCGCCGACCGTGGCGGCTACACTTCTTTCTGCACGTTCATGGTCGTGATGCATGGCCATATCAAAATCAGCTGACGACAATTCGATGCAGGGTCGGTGCGCCCTATTCTCCGGGCGACCCGACCCTGTCTGGACGGTGAGTCAGCGCGACGCGGCATCGCTGGCGCGAATCTGGTCCCGGCTGTTGCCGCATACGGGTCCAGCAGTGCGGCCCCCCGCTCTTGGTTATCGCGGGTGCTGTGTTTCGGGCGCGGGCGGCGAATGGTGCGTGTACGGTGGCGTCGTGACGCACACCGATGCGGAGCGGCAGGAAGTGCGGCGCGACGCCGACCGCGAATTCGAACGTTCGGTGCTCGCGTCGGCGCCGCCGGCCCTGCTGCCGATGGCGCTGCTGCGGAAGGAACTCGAGCAGCCGTTGCGGTAAACAATCGTTGGCATCAGCGCCGCGCAGTCCGCGGCATCGACGCGCTGCGCGTCCCGCAAAGTGCGGGAGGCCACGCACGAAGCTCCCGTCTCCCGCATCGGCACCTCGCCTTCCGGGACGCGCAAAGATTCATTCGATCACCTTGTCGGCGCGCAGCAGGATCGACTCGGGTACCTTGATACCGAGCGCTTTCGCAGCTTTCATGTTGATCACCAGCTCGAACTTGGTTGGCTGTTCGATGGGAAGATCTGCCGGCTTCGCTCCCTTGAGAATTCTATCGACGTAGGTAGCCGCGCGGCGAAACTGATCCAGCGTGTTCGCTCCGTAGGAGATGAGGCCGCCCGCGTCGACGAATTCGCTGGATTCGTAAATGGCCGGGATTCGTTGTTCGGCGGCGAACTCGACGATGCGCGATCGCTGGCTTCTGAGAAAGGGATCGACGAGCAGCAGGAGCGCCTCGGGATGCTCGCGAAGGATGGCTTCAAAGGCCGCGTCCAGGTCGCGCGTATCCCGAACCTCCATCGATCGAACGGTCAAGCCTATCGCCGGCGCTGCGACGCGAGCTTGCTCGAACCGGGCGCGCATGCCCACGAACGCCGGATTCCAGAGCACGGCCATGCCATGGCCAACCTTGGGAAACATGTCCTTGAGCAACTCGATTCGTTTGTCACCGAGCTCAGGGGCCATGACTGACAGGCCGGTGATATTGCCGCCCGGGCGCGCGAGACTTGTGACCAGTCCCTCCCCGACAGGGTCGGAACTAAGGGGCATCACAATCGGAATGGTCCGCGTCGCCTGGCGGGCTGCCTCGACCGATGGCGACGTCGCCGCCACAATGATATCCACCTTCAGCTGCACCAGTTCAGCGGCCAGCATCGGCAGCCGTTCGAGCTTGCCTTCCCCCCAGCGAATCTCCAGTTGAAGGTTCTTCCCTTCCACGTAGCCCAACTCGCGCAGTCCATCTCGAAACGCTTGCAGCTGGACATCGGAAGCCTGCTGCGACCCGGGATGCAGAAAACCGATCTTCGGGATCTTGGCCGGTTGCTGCGCGTACGACGCAACCGGAGCTGCGAGTACCCCCGCCACGACCGCAAGCGCACGTCTGCGTAGCTTGTTCATCTGGGTATTCCCAAGTGCCGGGGCCACTGGCGCGACCATGAAGTTACCGGCGTCATCTCGCGCAATCCGATATTAACGCGTGCGAGTCGGCCGTTCCAGTCGCGCAAATCCAGAAAACCGCCAACCATCAACGACAGGTTGCGATGCCGATGGTCATGCCGGATCACTTTGCGTCGACCGCGCGCAGCGTATCGTGCGGCACTTCCAGCGAACTGCGATCCCACGCGCCGAAGTCGGCGGCCGCCACATACGTCGATTCCAGGAACGCAAGGAGTGCCCGCTCGGGATCCGCCGCCTGCCGCATATCGTCGTATGGCAAGACGAATTCATGGAGCGTCGTGTCGTAGCGCGCCGGCGCCGGTTGCACCGTTGCGCCGGCGAAGCCTTTCGGCTCCGGGTATGCGTAGCTGTAGAAAAACGGATAAGGCGCAGTCGCCCCTCCCGGCCAGAACCCGGCGCTGCTGACCTCGTGCGAGTACGCGTCGCGGGTGACGCGATCGGGTACGTTCGGCACACCGCCGGGGTGGGGAGGCGCAATGCGGCCTGAAAACCGCGTGACGGCGAGGTCGAAGCCGCCCCAGAAAAAATGCACCGGACTCGCCTTGCCGTAGAACCGGGATCGAAAGCGGGTGAGCACGTCGGTGGCCGAGCACACGATGCGCCAGCAGCGATTCACGTATTCGGCATCGTACGATCGATGGACGTCGTCCTCGTCGAAGGGCAGCTGACTCTCGACTTCGCTGGGCTTGCGGTAGATGGCTACCGGCATCCGCAACTCCGTCAGCGCTTCCATCAACGAGGCATAAAACTGCGCCACCGACATCGGCGTCAACTGGATCGTTCCGTGATCGCCACGGCTCGTCCGCACGTTGAGCTCGTGCGCGACGAAGTCGAAGTCGATCTCGAAGGATTCGTCGCCGTACGGCATCCGTCCGGTCGTGAGGCCCGAAGCTGTAGGGTAAAGCGTCACCTGCCATGTGTGATTGAGCCACGGCATGCGGCCGAGGCGGATCTTGCCGACAATCTGCGTCCACATATGCAGCGTCTCGTATGTGTCCTTCCACGCGTTGTACGGCAGATCGGGCCAGGCAAGGTGCGTCACGGCGGGCTCCTTCGAACGGAAACGACAGCACGCATTGCATAGACGCGGATCGTGTGCTTCGGTTCACGTCCTCACTACTATATTCGTTGTGGAGCAGGCCGCAGCCTTATGCGCAGGCACGCTGGACGTCGCGCAGCCGAAACGTCTAGAATTAGTCATCCATGTCGACCGCAATTCAGGACTGCGAAGTATTTGTCATCGGTGGCGGCCCAGCCGGCTCGACGATTGGCGCCCTGCTGGCGCAACGCGGTCGCCATGTCGTCGTCTGCGACAAGGACCGTCATCCACGCTTTCATATCGGTGAATCGCTGCTGCCGCAGAACAGGGGGGTGTTCGAGCAGCTGGGCGTCAGTGAGGAAGTCGAGCGGATCGCCATGGTCAAGCACGGCGCCGAATTCGTTTCACCGGTCCATGAAGAGCGCCGGACCTACGATTTCGGCGAGGCCTTCGACAAGCGCTGGCCCTATGCCTATCAGGTCCGGCGTTCGCAATTCGATCACCTGTTGCTCGACAATGCGCGCCGCAAAGGCGCGAACGTGCACGAAGGAGCGCGTGTGCGCGCCGTCGAGTTCACGGCGTCCGGGCCAACGAACCTTGACGTCGAGCACGATGACGGCGCCCGATCGCGATGGCGGACGCAGTTCCTCGTCGATGCCTCCGGCCGCGACACGTTCCTCGCCAACATGCTCGGCTTCAAGCGCAAGAATCCCAAGCACAACAGCGCCGCGATCTACGGCCATTTCACGGGAGCGCAGCGACTTCCAGGAGCGGCCGAGGGCAATATCAGTATTTTCTGGTTCGCGCACGGCTGGTTCTGGTTCATCCCGCTCAAGGATGGGACCACCAGCGTGGGTGCCGTCTGCTGGCCGTATTACACCAGGACGCGCAAGACCGATCCGACGCAGTTCCTGATGGACACGATTGCGTTGTGCCCCGACCTTGCCGCACGTCTTCGCACCGCCCGGATCACCGCGCCAGCAACCGCCACCGGCAACTACTCGTATGCGTGCACACGGATGACGGGAGAGCGCTATTTGCTGGTTGGCGATGCGTGGGCGTTCGTCGATCCGGTGTTCTCCAGCGGTGTCTACCTCGCGATGAACAGCGCGGCGCTCGGCGCCGACGTCGTCGACGAGCTCTTGCGCGATCCCGCCGCCGCGCCGCGCCTCAACGCGCAATTCGAGCGCGACGTACGCCGCGGATTGTCCAGATTCTCGTGGTTCATCTATCGGATGACGTCTCCGATCATCCGCCGGCTGTTCATGGACCCACGCAACGCGCTCGGCGTCCGAAACGCGGTCACCTCCCTCCTGGCGGGCCAGGTATTCGAGCGGACCGGGCCGGTCCAGCCGCGACTGTGGCTTTTCCGTTTCATCTACTACGCGTTCTGTCTCGGATCGCTGCCGACGGCGCTGCGCGCCTGGCGCAACCGCAAACGCGCGATTCGGGCTCCGGCGTGAGGCAGGATTTGCGGCTGCATTGCTGACGGCATCGGATGCGATCTTCAAGATGCGGCCGCGTCCGCTCGAGGATCCCGCCCCTTCCCGGCCGCGGCTCGACGTCGCACCAGCACATCGCGTATACCGCCGACATACTGCTTCTGCGTGCCGCGAGCGTGACGCGGTCACGTTTTCGTAGAGTAATTGTCCATCGCGGCCGTGCCCCGGTGCCGATTGCCATGTTTCGCCATCACGGGTCCCGGCACGTCCAGCGTCAGGGAAAGACAAAAATGCGTATTGCGATATGCCTTTGGTTGGCACTGGGTTGCGGTTGCGCAACTGCGGCCGCACCGGATCAGGGTGCTCAACGCGTGCCCCGCACCATCGCCCAATGTCACAAAATAGGCGACAAGATTCCGCGGGCGGAATGCTACGACGAGGCGACCGGGCGCGAGGCGTACCTGCAGGCGCTCGACGATGAGCGGGAACGTGCGGCGCTGGCCGCGGGCGACTCGAAGCCGATCAAGCCCGCCGGCGGCATCCTCGGCGAGCTGTGGGGGTTCGACAAGCGCCCCGAGGAGACGAAATACGGAATCAAGCAATATCACCCGAACTACATCATCGCTTACGGCACCAACCCATTCAACAGCAAGCCGATGACCTCGGACACGCGCGTTTATGCCGACCAGCCGAGTTCGGACCCGAAGGGCCTCAAGTTTCAGCTCTCGGCCAAAGCATGGCTATTCGGCCGCGACGATAACGCGTTCGGCGCCTGGCTCGCGTATACGCAGCAGAGCTGGTGGCAGGTGCTCGACGCGTCGAACTCGCGGCCGTTTCGCGAGACCGACTTCCAGCCGGAGGCAATCGTTGCACTGCGTCCCGAGCTATTCGGATGGATCAACGACGGACGCGACTTCCAATGGCGATTGCTCAATGTGGGCGTCGTCCACCAGTCCAACGGACAGGCGGGCAACGCGTCACGGAGCTGGAACCGCGTTTATGCGGAGGCAGGTTTCGAGCGCGATTGGAGCGCCGACAACCAGCTCGCGCTGCTCGCGCGCATCTGGGGGCGGATCAGCGAGGATCCGGCCACCGACGACAATCCCGGGATCACCAGCTACCTCGGCTACGGCGATCTGCGCGCGATCTATCGCCATGGCAACTATCTGCTCACCGCGATGGCGCGCGGCAATCTGCGCACCGGCAAGGGCGCGGCCCAGATTGCGCTCGCGTTTCCGCTGGTTAGAGAAGCGGAGGCGCGCTCGTTCCCGTTCAAGGGTTACGTTCAGCTTTTCACCGGCTATGGCGAGAGCCTGCTCGATTACAACTGGCGGCAGACCTCGATCGGAATCGGGTTCACGCTCAATGACTGGAAGTAGACGTCGCCGCGTATTCGTTCGCCGCCCGTTACACGAAAGCGCTTTCTTTTCGATCCGAGATCCTGAAGACGACGAACACCGCCAGTCCGGTTGCGGCGAGCAGGATGGTGGACAACGCCGACGCCGTGCCGAAATGCCCGTCGAGCACCGACAGATAGATGCGCACCGGCATCGTCATTGTGCGGCCGACGTAAAGGATCAGCGAGCTCGACAGTTCGTTGATCGCGGTGATGAAGCTCATCAACGCGCCGGCGATGACGCCGGGCAGCATCAGCGGCAAGGTAACCTTCAGGAACGCTCGCCACGGCGGAGCGCCCAAACTGATCGCGGCTTCTTCGATGCCACCCCTGATCTGTTTCAGGATTGCAGCGCTGGATCGCACGGCATAGGGCAGCCGGCGGATGAACAACATCAAGATGACGATCGTCGCGGTGCCGGTGATTTGCAGCGGCGGCACGTTGAACGTGACCACGAAGGCCAGCCCCATCACCACGCCCGGCACGATGTACGGCACCAGCAGCATGCTGTCGAGCGCGCCGGCCGCCAGCGTCTCGCGCCGGGCGAGGATGTAACCGATCAACGTGCCCAGGATCACGATGAGCGCCACCGCGGCGGTCGAAAACGCGAAGCTGTTGGCAATGACATGCGGCACTTCGCCGAGAATCTTGGTATAGCTGTCCAAGCCGAACCCCGGATGGAACACCGGTCCGCTGGTCTTGCGGAACGACGTGTAGATCACGACCAGCGAAGGCAGCGAACCCGCCAGAACAATGGCGTAACAGACGAGATGCGCGACGGCCGAACCAATGGGTCCCAGCCGTTGCGGCAAGGGCCGTCGGACCAGCGATCCCGCGATGTCCCGCCGGCGCACCGCCCAGCGTTGCAATACGACCACCGCCATGGACACCACGATCAGGACCACGCTGGTGGCCGAGGCGAGCCCCGGATTTCCGCCCATTTCGGCCGTGAACAGATCGTACGCGGTGGTCGCCAGCAGGCGCACCTTGCCGCCTACGATCGACGGCGTGCCGAAATCGGCGATCGACAGCACAAAGGCGAGCAGCGCCCCGCTGCTCACCGCCGGAAAGACCAGCGGTAACGTGACCTTGAAAAAGCGGCGCCAGGGCCCGGCGCCGAGGCTCTCGGCCGCCTCCTCCACCGAGGGGCTGATCGCGCCGAGCCCGCTCGCAGTCAGCAGAAAGACGAACGGATAAAACTTCAGGCTGAACACCAGCAGGATGCCGAACATGCCGTAGATCGGCGGCAGCTCGATTCCGATATCCGTCAGCAGCGCGCGCATCCAGCCATTCGAGCCGAGCATCATGATCCACGCATAGGCGCCGATGAACGGTGGCGACACCAGCGCCAGCACCGCAAGCGTTGCGAGCAGGTCGCGGCCCACAATCACGAAACGGGTGGTCAACATGGCGAGCGGGATGCCGAGTAACGTCGCGCCCAGCATGCCGCCCGCGCCGACGATCAGGCTGTTGATCAACGCGCCGCGATAAGCAGGGCGGCCCAGGATCTCGGCAAAGTTGGCAAGGGTCAGCGCGCCGGAGCGATTGTCGATCACGCTGGCCGCGAAAATGTTGTAGAGCGGCCATACCATCAGCACCGCAACGACGGCAAACGCCACGATCATGACGCCTGACCAGAAATCGAACCGCCACCGACGACTCATGGTGTTGCCTCGATGCGCCGCTCGGTGCCGGGCTCGAACAAGTGCAGGTGCGCGAGCGGCAGGATGAGGCGCACGCGCGCGCCGGTCTGTTCCAGCAGGCGGCGTTCCGGCCTGTGCACGTGCGCCAGGACTTGCGGCCCCTCGGTCAGCCGCACGCGATAAAACGCCTCGCGCCCGGCGAACGTCACCTTGTCGACGACGCCGTCGAGGGCGAGCGCGTTGCCTGGCACCTCGTCGGACGGACCGGCCACGGTCATGTCCTCCAGCCTGATCGCGAGCGTCACACGGTCGTGGCCCGCCAGCGCGGGCACGGGTCGTGACGCGGCGTCGAGCGCAAGCGCGCCGCCGGTGCCGACCGGCAGATTCGCGATCACGTTCATGGCCCCGACGAAGGACGCTACGAACAGCGTTGCCGGCCGCGCATACACCTCCCACGGCGTGCCCACCTGGTGAACGCGGCCGCCCTGCATGACGCAGATGCGGTCGGAGATGACCAGCGCTTCTTCCTGGTCGTGCGTCACATAAATCGTCGTGATACCGAGCGAACGCTGCAGATCGCGGATGTCGTCGCGCAATTCGATGCGCAATTTCGCGTCGAGATTCGACAGCGGCTCGTCCATCAGCAGGATCTGCGGTTCAATGACGACGGCCCTTGCCAGGCCCACGCGCTGCTGCTGGCCGCCCGAAAGCTGGTGCGGCAGGCGTGCGGCATGGCCGCCGAGGCGGACGAGATCGAGCGCACGGGCGACGCGCTGCGCAATTTCCTGGCGCGGACGATGGCGGTTCTTGAGACCGAAGGCGACGTTATCGCCCACCGTCATGTGCGGAAAGATCGCGTAGTCCTGGAACACCAGGCCAATATTGCGGCGATGGGCGGGCATGGCATCGATACGCTGGCCCGCCACCCACACCTCGCCGCTGTCCTGGCGATTGAATCCCGCCACTGTTCGCAACAGCGTGGTCTTTCCGCAACCCGACGGTCCCAGCAGCGTGAAGAACTCGCCCGACTCGATGGCGAGGTCGACATCGTCGAGCGCCAGTATGCCCGGATAGCGCTTGCTGATATGCCTCAGTTCGACCCGGGCCATGGTATATCGCGGCTAACCGCGCGGGGGCAAAGCGAATCGGCGGCGCTGTTGCTGGCGCCGTCGTCGCAATGCGTGGATTGCGCGCGCGCTCAGCGGGCGAGCATCATGGCGCGCCACTTGTCGATATATTCCTGGCGCTTGTTACCCGCGTTCTGGATATCGTACTTGACCAGCTTGACCTCGCCCATTGGCTTCAGCGCCGCCGTGGGCTTCGCGTCCTTGCGGATCGGTCGGCGGCCGAGCTCCTGCACGACCTTCTCCTGCACCGGCGCGCTCAGCGCCCAGTCGATGAACGCCTTGCCCGCCGCCGCATTGGGCGCGCGCTTGCACAGCGCCATGCCATCAGCGATCGCGGACGTGCCGTCCTCGGGATAAACAATGGCGACAGGTCCGCCGCCCTTCAGATAGAGGTAGGCGTTGTCCTCGAGCGTGATGCCGACGGCGGCCTCGCCGTCATTGACGAAGCGCGGCACCGCGCCCGAGCTGGTCGCGATGCTCAAGTTGTCGAAGACGCCCTTGAACTTGTCCCAGCCCGCCTGCTTGTCGCCGTAGATCGTCAGAAAGGTGTTGAGCTGCATATAGGCGGAACCCGACTTCTCGGCGTCGGCCATAGAGATCTGGTTCTTGAATCGCGGCTGCGCGAGGTCGGCCCAGGATTTCGGATATTCCTCGGGCTTCAGCTTTTTCGTGTTGACGACGAACACGTTGACGATGCCGGTATACGGAAGCCAAGCACCGGTGGTTTTGAACGCGTCGGCGATCATCGCGGCTTCCTTGGGCTGATACGGCTCCAGCAGCTCCGTATTGGCGGCGAGCAGCTCGGCCCCGATACTCCAGATCACGTCGCATTTGGGATTGGCGGACTCGGCGCGCGCGCGATTGATGATGTCGCCGGATCCTGCCTTCACCACGTCAGCCTTGATGCCCGTGGCCTTTTCGAAGTCCGGAATCAGTTGCTCGACGAAATTGGCCGTGTGCGCCGTATAGACGCTGACGCGCTGCTGCGCTCCGGATGGGGCGGCCACGCACAAACCAACTACGGAAGCAAACGCGATGCTCGAGATTCGATGGAGCGTCATGAGTTTCCCCCTGGGCAATGCTCGCCACCGTCGTTGTCGCGGCGCTGGTCCGATCCTATAACATGCGCGTTGCGCCCGCAACGCAACCACTTTCGGCCGTGCCAAAAACCGCATGAAGATCGAGGCGTTCAGTGAAGGCAAATACCTCGACGACCCGGAGGCGAACGAGGACCAGTTCCTGGTGCTGCCCGGACGAGGCTATGCGGTCATCGACGGCGCCACCGATATCACGGGCCGCCTCTATGGCGGCAAGCGCGGCGGCTGGCTGGCAAGCCAGATCACGATGCAGGGCGTGGCGGATTTCCTCGTCGGTACGATGGCGCGCGACTGGCGGCCGGAACTCATGATCGAGCAGATATCGGCCATGATTCGTGCCTCCTATGCGCGTCACGACATCCTCGACATCGCGCGTGGCAATCCCGGTTGCCGCTTCGGGGCGACCCTGACGCTGGCGGCCGATCTGGGAGAGACGTTTCGCTTCGTGCTGATCGGCGACAGCGGACTGCGGATCAATGGCAAGGAAATCTTCGTCAACGACACCGGGCTCGATCTGGTGACGGCGAGTCTGCGCGTGCAGGCCTACACGCTGGTGAACGAGGCCGGCGGCAGCTTGGAAGAGCGTGCGCGCGTCGGCCGGGCCGCCGCGTTCTACGGCGCGGCCAAGCTCCATCCCGACATGCAACCCTGGCTGGACGAAACGAAACGCCGGCTGCTGTACGACCGCAGCCTCGCATGGTGCCGCGCGCGCTTTCCCGCCGTTCCCGAAAACGATGTGCGGCTTCTTCTAGACTCGGGCGTCAGCGGACAGGCGCACTTCGCGAACAACACGGCAAGCCCATTGAGCTACGCGGTGCTCGACGGCTTCGAGGTGCCTTTGCCGCTGGTGTGGGTGATCGACCGGCCGCGTGCGGCAATCCGCTCGGTCGAGCTTTTCACCGACGGTTATTTCAAGCCAGGCGCGTCGGCCGCTGTTGCCGATTGGGAGGCAGCCTTCGCCGACGTGGAGCGGGTTGACCCGGAGAAAATCGATCCCTATCCATCGGTGAAGGGTAGCGCCGGCCGGCTGCGGACGGACGACAGGACCGTCGTCATCGTCCATCTCTAGCGTCTGCCGCTGCTCAGCCTGCGCTGCAGCGGTCACGCGACGATTTCTCGGGCACCTGCCACGAATCTCGCCGACAGTGAATTGAATTCGCCTGTCGCATCAGGCGCGATCAACCCTCATTGCTGCCGATCAGCGAAACCCAAAGAATGCCAGCACGGCGAGGATGACGACCACGAGCCCGACGATATAGATGAGCCTGTTCATGATCTATCCCTTCGTTACGGGTTGACAAGCCAGTATAGTCGCAGCCGGACCCTGTCATCGCTTAACGTCCCTGCTGCGTCGCAACGTTGCATCTCTAGCGGCGAACAGGATTGTCTGGCGCCCGATCGACTGCGTTGGGAACACCGTCGCCATCGCGATCGCCCTTGTTCCAGCGTCCGCGTTCCAGCTGCCACCTGGTATCGCGTTGCGTCCAGGTCGGCTGCGCCCAGTGGTAGCCCGTGCGTTGACGCTCCCAATGCCCGGCTTTCCACACGTGGCGATTGCCGTTCGCGTTCCAATAGCCTGACGACCACACATAGCCATTGCGTGGCGCGGGAATCGCCTCATAGCGAGCCGCTGGCGGCGCGCTGTTGAAATAGATGCCAACGTCGGCAGTTGCCGCCATCGGAACGGCGATTGTGCCAAGCGACGCCGCACACAGAACGGCGATCAATGATTTGCGGAATTCCATACAGTATTCCTTGGTGACCATAAGGCAACCACTTCCTGCAATCCGTACGTCGAGTTCGTACTTGCAAGAGCGATGACGATATGCCGAAGCATCGTCGTCGTCTGTTCGCCACCACACCAACGGAATTGAGCGCCCGTGACGGGCAACCGCTGGAGGTCCACGATCGCTGCAATCGTGGCGCCCTGGATCGAGGTCAAAGCGCAGTGCGCGGGGGTCAAGCGAGTTCCGCGGACTGCGTGTGCCCGCGGCTGCGACCTTATTTCTTGAGGAAGGGCGCCGTGTCGCTGATGTGCTTCTTCTGCTGCTTGGCCAACTTCTTTTCCTTCGGCGTGTGCAGCGGCTTCTTCTTGCTTTCCTTCGGCGGCTGATGGGACATGATTCGCTCCTGTGGATCGCCCGGACTATGGCGCCCGGTAACTATAAGCCAAAGTCTCCGGTGAGGCGGATCCGAAGAGCGCTACTGGGCGACCGTCACCAAAGTCGGCGTGCTCAGCGGATCGAAATCATTCCATCGACTCTCGGTGATTTTGCCTTGCGCCCGTTCCATGTCCGTCGCTCCTTGCGCGCGCAGCACGATGATCGCGCTCGTCTGCTCCGATGACGATGCGGCGCCAACCGCGACGAGCATCCCGGATTTCCTGGGCAATGCTTCATCGTGCATCGCTTTGGAATCGGGGGATTCGCTGACGGGCGGATCGGAGTCGCCCATCGTCTTCAGCGCGCCCGCCAATGATCCGACATAAGCGCCGATGGCCGCCCCGGCCAGTGGCCCGACTGGTCCCAAAACCGGCGCCGTTGCCAGGCCGACCACGGCGCCCACGCCCGAGCCACTTAACGCGCCCGCTGCTGCGCCGGTACCGGCGTGGTGCGCGCCGGCGGAGGCCTCCGGGTCTCGATGGGTGCCGTGAAGGTCGTGTTGCCCGGCGGCGTTGACGAAGAACGTTGCAATCTGGTCACGCGAGAAACCGGTCGCCGCAAGCGCTGTCACTGCGAGTTCGGCGCGCGCCTGCTCATCAAATCTGCCTGCGATGATCGTATTCATGCGTTCTCTCCAACGATGACTATCAACGTTTGGAGCATGCGCCAGGCTCGCCACATCGATCTGTGCGCTGGCGCACTGACCGAGTAGTCGTCATGGAGGCAATGCGGGCAGCGCCGCCACGCCCGCGACTTCGACGGGTGGCGTGTGCGCGACATTGAGCACCATCGACACCAGCGCGAAGTAGCCGATCAGGCCGACCAGATCGATGGCGCCACGTTCGCCGAAGCGCTCGACGCATTCGCCGTAGGTCGCATCGCTGACGCCGCGATGCGCGGTCAGTTCCATTGTGAAATCGTAGACGAAGGCTTCTTCCACGCTCATCGTGGACGGCCGGCGGCCGATCCGCAGCGCCTCGATCGTCTCGGCGCTCGTCCCTTCCTGCCGCGCGAGCGGCACGTGCGTAAACCACTCGAACTGCTGCGTCCACTGCCGCGCCACGACCAGCGTCGCGAACTCGGACACGCGCCGCGACAGCGCGCTGTCGAAGCGGAGGTACTCGCCGGCCTTCTGCAGAGGCGCGAGCAGACGCGGACTGCGCAACAGCGGAATGAACGGACCCTTGACGCCCTTCCTCGGGCCTGCGATCAACGCGTCCGCCGCCGCGCGCTGCAGGTCATCCATCGATTCGCGCGCAAGCGGTGGCATACGGTCGTGCAATGACTCCATGGCGAGTCCTCCAGTTCAAATGCTGGAAAAGGCGTCGCGCGGCCGGCGCGACGCGGTCAGAATTGCCGCGCCCGCAACCAGTACCACGGCCGCGGCGATGCTCGGCCCATGCAGCGCACGCGTGCCCGACGAAAACACGCTCACGACGATGGGACCGAGCAACTGGCCCAACGCGAACGCGGCGGTCATCGCCGCGATCAAACGCGGTGCGGCGCTTCCCGCGACTCGCCGCGCCTCCTGCATCCCGGCCATCGTCAGCACCACGAACGTGCCGCCGGTGGCGATGGCCGCAACCAGCAGCATGCCGATGTTGGGGGCAATCGCCGGGGCTACCACGCCGATCGCCATCGCGACCTGGCATGCGACCCACACCTTGCGCGGCGCGACGTTGCGCATCAGCAGCGATGCGGCAATTGTCGACGCCGCGGCCGCCGTGCCGAACACGGGCCAGATCCAGCCGAAGATTGCCGGATCGGCGAGCAGGTTCCGAGCGAGCGACGGCAAGAACGTCGCGGGAATGATGTAGCCGAAACCGAAGGTCCCGTAGCAGCCGATGAGCATCCATGCGTCGCTATCGAACCGTGGCGTGCCCATTGGTCCAAGGGAAGCGGAGGCGGATTGCGCCGCGGCAAATTGCCGCCAGGTCGTCGCAAAAATCACGGTTGCCGCCGCACCCAGCACCAGCCATCCCACGCTCGGCCCCAATCCGCAAACGCCGACGACGAAGCTCACGAGACCTGCGAATACGATGCCGATTCCTATGCCCGCGAACACCCCGCCGGCCCAATGGACGCGGTGCGCGCGGGCGAGCCGCTGCAGCGCCCATGCCGATATCCCGACGAGCACGAGCGCGCTCGCCACGCCGGCAAGAAAACGCCAGAGCAGCCACCACGGGAGGGCAACAGTCACGGCCATCGCGAGGGTGAAGAGCGCGACACCGGCAAGCCCCGTGCGCGCTGCGGCACCGGGATCCGGGTTGGCACGCACGCACCACAGGGCGCCGGCCAGGTAGCCCGCGTAGTTGGCAGCCGCCAGCCAGCCGCCTTGCGCCAGCGTCAGGCCCGCATGCTCCTGCATCAACGGCATCAGCGGCGTGAACGCGAAGCGGCCGATCCCCATCGCCGCCGCGAGTCCGAGCATGCCGACCGCCACGGCCAGCGCTGGGGAAACCAGTTGCGAATCATGCTTCATGGCGTCATGCTAACCGCCCGCAGGTGTCATGTATACTGAATTACTAGGAATATGACGTTCTTGTTTTTGGAATCATAGAATGGAGCACGCGATCATGGAGTTGTCCGACCTTCACATTTTCCGCACCGTCGCCCGTGAGGGCGGCATCGTGCGGGCGGCGCGGCGCTTGCATCGGGTTCCCTCCAACATCACGACGCGCATCCAGCAGCTCGAGGCCTCGATCGGCGTGCAGCTTTTCACGCGCGAGCACAACCGGCTGGCGCTCTCGCAAAACGGTGAACGGCTGCTGGTCTACGCCGATCGCATGCTGCTTCTATCGGACGAGGCCAGGAGCGTCCTCGCGGGAAGTGCGCCGTCCGGTGTGCTGCGCCTCGGTGCGCTGGAGAGCACGGCAGCGAGCCGGCTGCCGGTGATTCTCGCCGCCTACCACAAGGCCTTTCCCGAGGTCCGCGTCGAATTGATCACGGGGACCAACGATGCGCTCACCGCTGCCGTCATCGACCGTCGCGTGGATGCTGCCTTCGTCGCGGAGCCGCCGGCGAACAAGGATCTCGCGTACGAGTCTCTATTCCGCGAGCGCCTCGTGATCATTTCGGCCACCGGTCACGCGCCAATCCGCCGGCCGCGGGACGTGGACGGTGATTCGGTCATCGCCTTCCCCAACGGCTGCTATTACCGCCGGGTGCTGCAGCGCTGGCTCGGCGAACGGCGGTTGCCGTCGATCCGGGTGCTGGAGCTCGGCTCCTACCACGCAATCGTCGCGTGTGTCGCGTCGGGCACCGGCATCGCGCTGGCGCCGGAGTCGGTTCTTGCAACGGTTCAACATGCCACCGTGACCCGGCACGCGCTCCCCAAGGTGCACAGCGATGTCGTGACGCCGCTGGTCTGGCGCGCGTCAGGCCAATCGCCCGCGCTGGTCGCCTTGCGCGAGCTCCTGGCCCGCCGGCGTGCTCCGGCCAAGCCAGAACGCTGGACATCTGCGCGGTGACGCGCCGACCGGCGACGTATCGCGCTAACCCGCGCCCCCGGCGGTATGGGTTTATCCTACAAAATGTTCGGTCCTTGTCCGGCTTCGCCACGTAGGTCAAGTCTCCACGCTTTATCGTTTGTTGCTGGATCCTCCCGTCCAGATTCCTGCGGCCTTCACCTGTTCATGCCCACGACGACACCCCCATGGATCCCCAGACCATAGGCAGCAAATCGACCGGGGCGTGGATGGCCACCGGCATCGCGCCCAACGAGGGCGAGGCCTTCCGGCTCATGGTCGAAGTCGTCCGCGACTACGCGATTTTCATGCTGAACCCCGATGGCATCATCGTGACGTGGAACGAGGGCGCCCGGCGAATCAAGGGTTATATGGCGGACGAAATCATCGGGCAGCATTTCTCCACGTTCTACACGCCCGAAGCGCTGGCGATGGACTGGCCTGCCGAGGAACTGCGCCGGGCACGCGAGCACGGGCGCTTCGAAGATGAGAACTGGCGCATCCGCAAGGACGGCACGCGCTTCTGGGCAAACGTCATCATTACCGCGCTGCGCAATCCGAAGGGCGAATTGATCGGCTTTTCCAAGATCACGCGCGACCTCACGGAGCGCCGCGCGCACGAGGAGCTGCTACGACGCGGCGAAGAGAACATCCGGCTGCTGGTGGAAGGCGTGAAGGATCATGCGATTTTCCTCACCGATCCGAGCGGCGTCGTGCTGAACTGGAACGCGGGCGCACAACGCGTGCTCGGCTTTCGCTCGACCGAGGCCATCGGGCGCAATGTGTCGATTCTCTACACCGAGGAGGATATCGTCACCCGCAAACCCGAGGCCGACCTGGCGGCCGCTCGCGGCGTCGGATACTCCGAAGAGCTGGGCTGGCGGCGGAAGTCCAGCGGCACGCGCTTCTGGGCCGACGTCACCGTGACCGCTTTGCGCGATCCGGATGGCAGCCTGCGCGGTTTCGCGAACATCATCCGCGACCTGACCGAGCGGCGCCGCATGCAGGAGCTGGAGACCGAAAGCCAGCGCATCAACGAATTCATTGCGATGCTGGCGCACGAGCTGCGCAATCCGCTCGCGCCGATCGCCAATGCCGTCCAGATCCTGCAGAAGGCCAGCAACACGCCGGAGATGACGTGGGGCACCCGGCTAATCGCCCGGCAGTTAGGGTACCTCACCCGCCTCGTGGACGACCTGCTGGACGTGAGCCGCATTACGAGCGGCAAGATCCGGATGCGCAAAACTTCGATAGACCTCAACCTGCTGGTGCGGCGGGCCGTCGACTCGCTTCGTTCCACGTTCGAGGGCTACGGCCATACGCTGGAAGTGAACCTGGCGCCGCAGCCGGTGCCGGTCGACGGTGACGAAACACGTCTTACGCAGGTCGTCGTCAACCTCCTCGCCAACGCGGCGAAATACACGCCGGCCGGCGGGCGGGTGCGCGTTGAATTGCGCACAAGCGGGCCGGCAGCGAAACTGCGCGTGACCGACAACGGCATCGGCATGTCGAAGTCGTTGATGGACAGCGTCTTCGATCTGTTCGTCCAGGGGGACCGGGGGCTGGACCGTGCCGAAGGCGGCCTTGGCGTCGGGCTCACGCTGGTCAAGCGCATCGTGGCGTTGCATGGCGGCACTGTCGGCGTGACGAGCGCGGGGCCGGGCCACGGCAGTGAGTTCACGGTGACGCTTCCGCTCGCGGCGAGCGCTGTCGCGTCGGCATCGCCACCGACAAAGCAGGCGCCAGTGGCAAGCACCCACAGGATCCTCGTGGTCGACGATAACGAGGACGCCGCCAACAGCCTCGCGAGGCTGTTGGAGATGTCGGGGCACGAAGCGGTAGTCGCGTTCGATGGTCCCACCGCGCTGCGTATCGCTGCCGACAATCCGCCGGGCGCGGTGGTGCTGGACATCGGCCTGCCGCAGATGGACGGGTACGAGGTCGCGCGCCAGCTGCGCCAGCTGCCGCGGATGCACAACGCACGGCTGATCGCCGTGACCGGCTATGGGCAGGACACCGACAAACGCGCCGCCAGCGAGGCCGGCTTCGCCTCGCATCTTGTAAAACCGGTGGAACTCGACGACCTGCTGCGCGCCATCGGGCCGGAGCCACGCGCGGATGCGCAAACCTGCGCCGCCGACCGGACGTCATAGACGAATTGCCGCCCGGCACCTGTTGAGTCCGTGCGCAACGTACGGTCTTGTGGCAGACAAATGGGGCAAATTACACCGCCGGTAAGTCTGTTGCGGGGGTGTAGTCCCATTCCTACATACAGGTAGCGGCCGTCCTATTAACTTTAGGCACGTTTTGAGCACACCCTCGCACATTTTCCTACTGGTTTTCACTGCTGCCGATGAGCGTTGCCCAAGCTCTCACAGGTGCCCTTCACGACGAAGCGCGCGCATCCTGTGCGGAGATGCTCACGCGGCCGCATGACAGGGGCTTTGCCAACCCTGTTCCTCGGGAGTGATCGATGAAAGTTTCCAACGCTGAGACGACCAAAAAGCGCGGCAGCCAGGCCGGTCGCAAAAACGGAAGTGGCGCGGCCGCGCCAGTGGCAGCGGACGCTGCCCGCGACTCGCTCGATCGCCGCGCCTTGCTGGCGGCGTTGCAGGCAGTAGCCGACGGCGATTTTTCGGTTCGCCTGCCGGGCGATTGGACGTCGCTGGAAGGCAAGATCGCCGACCGGTTCAACGACATCGTTGCCGCGAACCAGAAGATGGCGGAAGAGCTGGCGCGCGTCGGCCAGGTCGTGGGTCGTGAAGGCAAGACGCGGCAGCGGATGCGGTTCGCGCGCTCGGGCGGCGCGTGGGGCGAAATGCAGGTGTCGTTCAATACGCTGATCGACGATCTGGTGCGGCCGACCACCGAGGTGACTCGCGCGGTGACGGCGGTTGCCCAGGGCAACCTGCTGCAAACCGTTCGCCTCGACGTCGAAGGCCGGCCGCTAGAAGGCGAGTTCCTCCGCTCGGCCACGATCGTCAATACGATGATCAAGCAGTTGAGCGTGTTCACGTCGGAAGTTACGCGTGTCGCGCGCGAGGTCGGCACCGACGGCAAGCTCGGCGGGCAGGCGCAAGTGACGGAAGTGAGCGGCGTGTGGAAAGACCTCACGGAGAGCGTCAACCTGATGGCGAGCAACCTGACCGCCCAGGTCCGCAACATTTCGGAGGTCACCATCGCCGTGGCGAGCGGCGACCTGTCGCGCAAGATCACCGTCGACGTGCGCGGCGAAATCCTGCAGCTCAAGGAAGCCATCAACACGATGGTCGACCAGTTGCGCTCGTTCGCGTCCGAAGTGACGCGCGTTGCCCGCGAGGTCGGCACCGACGGGCGGCTCGGCGGACAAGCCGTGGTGCCGGGGGTGGCCGGCACGTGGAAGGACTTGACCGACAACGTCAACCTGCTCGCGGCGAACCTCACCACGCAGGTGCGCAACATCGCCGAGGTGACGACCGCCGTCGCGCGCGGCGACCTCTCGCGCAAGATCACCGTCGACGTCAGCGGCGAAGTGCTCGAGCTCAAGAACACTATCAACACGATGGTCGACCAGCTGAATGCGTTCGCGTCGGAAGTGACGCGGGTGGCGCGCGAAGTCGGCACCGAGGGCAAGCTCGGCGGCCAGGCGCAAGTGCCCGGCGTCGGCGGCACGTGGAAGGACCTGACCGACAACGTCAACTTCATGGCGAGCAACCTGACCGGACAGGTGCGCAACATCGCCGAGGTCGCGACCGCCATCGCGAGCGGCGACTTGTCGAAGAAGATCACGGTGAACGTGAGCGGCGAGATCCTGCAGCTCAAGGAAACGCTCAACACGATGGTCGACCAGCTGAATGCGTTCGCTTCCGAAGTCTCGCGCGTGGCGCGCGAAGTGGGTACCGACGGCCGCCTCGGCGGTCAGGCGGTGGTACCTGGAGTGGCTGGCACGTGGAAGGATTTGACCGATAACGTCAACCTGCTCGCGGCGAACCTGACCACGCAAGTCCGCAACATCGCGGAAGTAACAACGGCCGTGGCGCGTGGCGACCTTTCGCGCAAGATCACCGTCGACGTGAGCGGCGAGGTGCTCGAGCTCAAGAACACGATCAACACGATGGTCGACCAGCTGAACGCGTTCGCGTCGGAAGTCACCCGCGTGGCGCGCGAAGTAGGTACCGAAGGCAAATTGGGCGGCCAGGCGCAGGTGCCCGGGGTCGCAGGCACGTGGAAGGACTTGACCGACAGCGTCAACTCGATGGCGAGCAACCTGACCGCCCAGGTGCGCAACATCGCGGAAGTCGCCACGGCGGTCGCGCGCGGCGACCTGTCGCGCAAGATCGAGGTCGACGTCAAAGGCGAGATTCTCGCGCTCAAGAACACGCTCAACACGATGGTCGACCAGTTGAACGCGTTCGCCGGCGAAGTAACGCGCGTCGCGCGCGAAGTCGGCACCGACGGGCGGCTCGGCGGACAAGCCGTGGTGCCGGGTGTGGCCGGCACGTGGAAGGACCTGACCGACAACGTCAACCTCCTCGCGGCGAACCTGACCACGCAGGTCCGCAACATCGCCGACGTCACCACGGCGATCGCGAACGGCGACCTGTCGAAAAAGATCGCCGTCGACGTGAGCGGCGAGGTGCTCGAGCTCAAGAACACGATCAACACGATGGTCGACCAGTTGAACGCGTTCGCGTCGGAAGTGACGCGCGTGGCGCGTGAGGTCGGCACCGAGGGCAAGCTGGGGGGCCAGGCGCAGGTGCCGGGCGTGGCCGGCACGTGGAAAGGCTTGACCGACAACGTCAACTCGATGGCGGGCAACCTGACGGCGCAGGTGCGCAATATCGCCGAAGTGACGACCGCCGTGGCGCGCGGCGACCTCTCGCGCAAGATCACCGTCGACGTCAAAGGCGAAATCCTCGAGCTCAAGAACACGATCAACACGATGGTCGACCAGCTCAACGCGTTCGCGTCGGAGGTGACGCGCGTGGCGCGCGAAGTCGGCACCGAAGGCAAGCTCGGCGGACAAGCCCAGGTGCCGGGTGTAGGCGGCACGTGGAAGGACCTTACCGACAACGTCAACTTCATGGCGAGCAACCTGACCGCGCAGGTGCGCGGCATCGCCGAAGTCGCGGCGGCCATCGCCGGCGGTGACCTGTCGCGCAAGATCACCGTCGACGTCCGCGGCGAGATCCTGCTCGTCAAGGAAACGATGAACACGATGGTCGAGCAGCTGCGCGCGTTCGCCTCCGAAGTGATCCGCGTCGCGCGCGAAGTGGGCACCGAAGGCAAGCTCGGCGGCCAGGCGGTCGTGCCCGGTGTCGCCGGCACGTGGAAGGACTTGACCGATAACGTCAACCTGCTCGCGGCGAATCTGACCACGCAGGTGCGCAACATCGCCGAAGTCACGACGGCCGTGGCGCGCGGCGACTTGTCGCGCAAGATCACTGTCGACGTCAGCGGCGAGATTCTCGAGCTCAAGAACACGATCAACACGATGGTCGACCAGCTGAACGCGTTCGCGTCGGAGGTCACGCGCGTGGCGCGCGAAGTGGGGACCGAGGGCAAGCTCGGCGGCCAGGCGCAGGTTCCGGGTGTGGGTGGCACGTGGAAGGACTTGACCGACACCGTCAACGTGATGGCGGCCAACCTTACCGAGCAAGTCCGCGGCATCGTCAAGGTGGTAACCGCCGTGGCGGAAGGCAATCTCAAGCAGAACCTGTTCGTGCAGTCGAAGGGCGAAGTCGCGGCGCTGGCCGACACGATCAACGACATGACCAAGACGCTCGCGATCTTCGCCGACCAGGTGACGTCGGTCGCGCGCGAGGTCGGCGTCGAAGGACGGCTCGGCGGCCAGGCGAACGTGCCGGGCGCGGCGGGCACCTGGAAGGATCTGACGGGCAACGTGAACCTGCTGGCCGCCAACCTGACCAACCAGGTCCGCGCCATTGCGGAGGTGGCCACCGCCGTCACCAAGGGCGATCTCACGCGGTCGATCCAGGTCGAGGCGCGCGGCGAGGTCGCAGATCTGAAAGACAACATCAACACGATGATCGACAACCTGCGGCTGACCACGGACCGCAATACCGAGCAGGACTGGCTGAAGACGAACCTCGCGCGGTTCACCGGCATGTTGCAGGGGCAGCGCGATCTCGCCACCGTGGGCCGCATGCTGTTGTCCGAGCTGGCGCCGCTGGTAAGTGCGCACCAGGGCCTCATCTACCAGATGGCCGACGAAGGCACGCTGCACCTGCGGATGCTGGCCAGTTATGCCAACGCGCCGCACGAGCCGTATCCGGCGCGGCTCAACCTCGGCGAGGGATTCATCGGCCAGTGCGCGGTCGACAAGCGCCGCATCATCGTGAACAGCGTCCCGAAGGACACGATTGCCGTCGGGCCGGCGTTCTTCAATGCCCTGCCGCGCAGCGTGGCCGTGTTCCCGGTGATCTTCGAAGGCAAGATCAAGGCCGTGCTCGCGCTGGCGTCGCTCAACGAATTTGCGCCGTCGCATCTCGGGTTCCTCGAACAGCTGACCGCGAATCTCGGCATCGTGCTGAACAGCATCGAGGTCACGATGCAGACCGAAGCGCTGCTCAAGCAATCGCAGCAGCTGGCGGGTGAGCTGCAGACCCAGCAGACGGAGCTGCAGCAGACCAACGATCAGCTGGGCCAGAAAGCGCAGCAGCTGGCCGAACAGAACGCCGAGGTCGAGCGCAAGAATCGCGAAATCGAGCAGGCGCGGCGGGCGCTGGAGGAGAAAGCGTCCGAGCTTGCGCTGACGTCGAAATACAAGTCCGAGTTTCTTGCCAACATGTCGCACGAGCTGCGGACGCCGCTCAACAGCATCCTGATCCTGGGACAGCAGCTGGGCGACAATCCGGAGCGCAACCTGACACCGAAGCAGGTCGAATACGCACGGACGATCCACAGCGCCGGCACCGATCTGCTGAACCTGATTACCGACATCCTCGATCTGTCGAAGATCGAATCGGGTACCGTAACCGTGGATGCGGAAGACCTCATGTTCACCGATGTCGTCACCACGGTCAGCCGTACGTTCCACCTCGAAGCCGAGCGCAGGAAGCTCGTGTTCGAAGTCGAAATCGACCCGACCCTTCCGCGGCGCATCGTCACCGACTCCAAGCGCCTGCTGCAGGTCCTGAAGAACCTGCTGTCCAACGCCTTCAAGTTCACCGCCCATGGTGGCGTTCGGCTCCGCGTGGCGGCGGCCGTCGGCGGCTGGACGCGCGAGCATCCTATCCTGGGATCCGGGGAAACGGTGGTGAGCTTCGAGGTCCACGACACGGGCATCGGTATCCCGCCCGAGAAGCAGAAGCTAATCTTCGAGGCGTTTCAGCAGGCGGATGCGGGCACCAGCCGCAAGTACGGTGGCACGGGGCTCGGCCTTGCCATCAGCCGCGAGCTCGCGGGCCTGCTGGGCGGCGAAATCACCTTGCAAAGCACGCCCGGCACCGGCAGCACCTTCACGTTGTACCTGCCCCTGCGCTATGTCGGACCGCTGGGCCATGCGTCCGAGTCCACGGTCAAGGCAAGCGAGACGACTGATGCCTACGTGCGCCCGGCGTTCCCCGCAGTGCGCCGCGCCGAGCCCGCACTCGTCGCCATTCCGGACGACCGCGACCAGCTGGAGGTCAACGACCACGTGATGCTGATCGTGGAGGACGACCCGAGTTACGCGCGCGTCATTGTCGACCTGGCCCGGTCCAATGGATTCAAAGTGCTCGTCGCAGGTACCGGTGCCGATGCGCTCGACCTCGTGCGCCGATACCAGCCAACCGCCGTCTCGCTCGACGTGTTCCTGCCTGACATGCTCGGCTGGACCGTGCTCAGCCATCTGAAACGCGATGCCGCAACGCGCCACATCCCGGTCCAGATCGTGACGCTCGACGAGGATCGGCAGCACGGGCTGGCGCGTGGCGCCTTCTCCTTTGTCGGCAAGCCCACCACCGCGGACGGACTCAACGTCGCGCTGTCGCGCATCAAGGCGTTCGCCGCGCCGCGGCGCAAGCGGCTACTGGTGGTCGATGACAACCCCGGGGAGCTGGAGAGCATCACGGCACTGCTGGCGCACGACGACATCGACATCACGACGGCGGGAACCGGAACGGCAGCGCTCATCGCGCTGCGGGAGCAATCGTACGACTGCGTCGTGCTCGACTTGCGGCTGCCCGACATGACCGGCTTCGAGGTGCTGGAAACCATTCGCGACGAGATCGCGCTGCGGGACCTGCCGGTGGTCGTCTTCACTGGCAAGGAGCTCTCGGCGGAAGAGGATGCGCGGCTGCGCATGCTCGCGCGCAGCGTGGTGGTCAAGGGGGTGGAATCGCCGGACCGGCTGCTCGACGAGACGGCGCTTTTCCTCCACCGCGTGGTTGCGGATCTACCCGAGCACAAGCGGCAGATGCTCGAGCGGCTGCACGGATCCGACGAAGACCTCATCGGCAAACAGGTGCTGGTCGTCGACGACGACGTGCGCAACATCTTCGCGCTGTCCAGCGTGCTCGAGCGTCGCGGCATGAATGTGCTGACGGCCAACACCGGCCGCGAGGCCATCGCAACGCTGGAGGCGACGCCTGAGGTAGCCATCGTGCTGATGGACATCATGATGCCGGAGATGGACGGCTACGAGACGATGCGGGAAATCCGCCAGGTTCCCGCCTACGGTCGGCTGCCCATCATCGCCCTGACAGCCAAGGCGATGATGGGCGACCGCGACAAATGTCTGCAGGCGGGCGCTTCGGATTATCTGGCCAAGCCCGTCAACACGGAACAGCTGGTTTCCGCGCTGCGGATGTGGCTGCATCGATAGGCGACGCCGATGAATACTACGGAGAAGCTCAACATCCTGCTGGTCGACGATCAGCCGGCGAAGCTGATGACCTACGAAGCGATGCTCGCCGATCTCAACGAGCATCTGGTCAAGGCACAGACGGCGCGCGAAGCGCTGGCGCATCTGCTGAAGGAGGATATCGCCGTCGTGCTCATGGATGTAAACATGCCTGAGCTCGACGGCTTCGAGCTCGCGGAGATGATCCGCGAGCATCCGCGCTGCAAGAAGACCGCGATCATCTTTGTGTCCGCCGTTCATCTGACGGACCTCGACCGGGTCAAGGGTTACGCGACTGGTGCCGTGGACTACGTCTCAGTTCCCGTCGTGCCGGAAATCCTCCGCGCGAAAATCGGCGTCTTCCTCGATCTCTATCGGAAGACGGCCGAGCTCGAGGGAATGAACCGGACGCTGGAGGAGCACGTCTCGGAACGGACGGCGGAGCTGCAGGCCACCATCGCGCAACTGCGTGAGAGCGAGAACCGCCTGCGCCTGCAGGGTGAGGAATTGGCCCAGGCCGATCGCCGCAAGAACGAATTCCTGGCGATGCTTGCCCACGAGCTGCGCAATCCGCTGCAGCCGATTCGCTCCGCCGTGGATCTGATGCGGCAGACCAAGGCCACGATCGAGCAACTGCAGTGGGGGCGAGAAGTCATCGACCGGCAGGTCAACCAGCTGGTCCGGCTCGTTGACGACCTGCTGGACGCGAGCCGGATCAGCAGCGGGAAGCTCGAATTGCGCAAGGACATCATCGATGTGCTTCCGATCATCGCCAGCGCCATGGAATCCGTGCGCCCGCTCGCGGAACGCAAACGCCATCACATCGAAGTGCAACTCCCGTCCGACCCCGTCTTTCTTGACGGAGATGCGGTGCGGCTGACGCAGATGTTCCTCAATCTGCTCAATAACTCCGTGAAGTACACGCCTCCCGGTGGACACATCGTGGTTGCGGTCGAATCCAAGGATGACGGTGTCGTCGTCAAAGTCCGCGACGACGGCGTCGGCATTCTGGAGCCCGACCTGGCACGGATTTTCGACATGTTCTATCAGGGCAAGACGCCTGCTGACGAGGCGCAAGGCGGCCTCGGCCTCGGTCTCGCGCTCGTCCGGCAACTGGTGCAGCTGCACGGAGGCTCGGTGCAAGCCTCCAGCGGCGGTCTGGACCAGGGAAGCGAATTCGTCGTACGGCTGCCGATTCTTTCGAAATTGCAGCAGGCGCCGCGCGCATTGCCGGCGCGCACTTCCGAACCGGTACACGCAGCGACGCGTCGCATCCTCGTGGTCGACGACAATCGCGACGCAGCGGAAACGCTGGCCGCGATGCTGCGCCTGGAGGGTAACGAAGTGGACACCGCTTTCGATGGCGCGGGCGCGGTGTCCGCCTCGGCGCAGTTTCAACCCGACATCATCCTGATGGATCTCGGCATGCCGAAACTCGACGGTTACGAGGCGGCACGGGCGATTCGCAGGGATACCCAGGGTGCGGACGTCGTGCTGATCGCAATTACCGGCTGGGGCGGCGAGGCGGACCGGCAGATGTCGCATGAAGCCGGCTTCGATCGGCACCTCGTCAAACCGGTTGTTCCCACCGAGCTCCTGGCCATGCTGTCGTCACTGGACTGCGGCATCGCGCATTGATCTGGCGAAGGCACAGGTGCCCGCGGGTGGCGAGGTTTTGCGCCCTGCCCGAGCTGGCGAGCGCTCGATAGACCCGGTCGCGACGACTACTGTCGTGCCGAAGACTGCGTCGAACTTCACGGCGCCGAAGGTGGCGTCAGCGCCCGGTGCGGCGGCAGCGCGTGGCCTCACGACGGCAGCCGGGACCGCGGCGGGTACCGGGCAAGGCGCCAAAGGCCTTACCACCGCGGACGGCGCAACCGGTCGGGCCAACACCAATGGCATCGTCAGCGCCAGCGGCAGTGCACACGGCAACGGCAACGCGTTTGGGCGCGGTGTCGTGACGGCCTCAGGAAGCGGCGCCGGTGTGGCGTCGGGGCTGGGCGCCAGCCGCGGCATGTCGAGCGGCGTCGTGACCGGCGCGGGGAGCGCTGGCCACGTCAGCAATGCGGATCATGGCCAGGGTACCGGGTCCGCCAATGCCAATGGCAAGGGCAAGGGGGGCTGACGCGCCCTGTTTCCGGAGCAATCAGCCGAGCAGGAGCAGATGAACACGGTACGGCCCGTGCGCGCCCAGCACGATCGTTTGTTCGATATCGCCGGTGCGCGAAGGCCCGGAAATCATGTTGACCGCGCGCGGCATCGTCGCGCGTTCCGCGCGGATCAGCGCGAACGCCTCCTCCATTCCCGAGACGATGCGGTCGGCGCGCACGACGGCAATATGCGTATCGGGGAGCAGTGCTGTCGCGGTGGGCGTATCGGCGCCCGATAGAAACACCAGCGTGCCGGTCTCGGCGATCGCACAGAACGAGCCGGTGATACCGAGGCGGTCGCGGCCGACGGTCGTGCGCGCTTCGATGGCAAGACCCGCGCCCACCCAGTCGAGCGATGCGAACTCGGGCCAACATACGCCGGCATGCGATTTCTGTGCGGCCAGTGCTGGCGGCAACTCGAGCGCATCCAGATAGCGCGCAACCGCCTGTGGAATCGCGGCCGGTGAATCGATGCGCTCGACCGTGCTCGACATGTCGGTCGCGCGCAGGATAAAGCGGGTGACGAGGTCGGCGGGCATTTGAGGCCGCGGCCCCTGTCGATGCGCGGCGATATACGCCTCGGCCGCCACCAGCTCCGGCGCGCCCGAGCCTTTGCGGCGTAGCGCCTTGCGCACGCGCCCAAGAATCGCATCGCGCGATGCGCGGTTGTCGTCGATGGTCGTGGTCAAAGGACCCTCACGCGTGCGGCTGGCGCCGCGGCGCTGCCCCCAGAGGGGGAGCGATTCGCGCCTTGGGGCGGCCCGGCGGCGCTCATACGACCCCCACGCGTGCGGCTGGCGCCGCGGCGCTGCCCCCGGAGGCAGCCCGCCGTCCCGCACCTTGGGACGGCCGGGCGACGCTCATGTTTTTCCGCCTTTTCGCACGAAATCGGCAAGGCGGCCAACACCCTGCTCGATCGCCTCGTTGGACGCCGCGTACGAAAAACGGATGTGCTGGCCGTCGCCGGGCACGCGCCGCCCGAAATGAATATCGGCAAGCACCGCGATGCCCGCTTCATGCAGCAGTCGCTTCCGAAAGGCTTCAGAATCGGCGCAACCGGTCCGCTTGCACGCTTCGGTGACGTTGGGCCATGCGTAGAACGCGCCGCCCGGCGTCGCGCACCTGATGCCGGGGATGTCGTTCAGCAGCGAGACGATCAAGTTACGGCGCTCGAGGAAGCTTGCGCGCATCCGATCGGCGGCATCCTGCGGCCCAGTGATCGCCGTGACCGCCGCCCATTGCGAAATCTGCGACGCGCAGGACTCGGTATTGGTGATCCAGCGCGTGAACACCGGCGCCAGCGCGCGATTCGCGACATACCCGATCCGCCATCCGGTCATCGCCCAGGTCTTCGATGCGCCATCGCTGATGATCGTGCGCTCGAGCATGTCGGGCCGTGTCGCCAATGAATCGAAGCGGCCGTCGTAGACGAGACGCGAGTAGATCTCGTCGGCGAACACCCACACCTGGGGATGGCGCGCCAGGATCTCGGCGATCGCGTCGAGATTCGCGCGATCAAGAATGCCGCCGGTCGGATTCTGCGGCGTGTTGAGAATGAGGAGCCGCGTCTTCGGCGTGATCTTCGCCTCGAGCTCGGCGGGGTCGAACGCGAAATCGCGCGCTTCGCGCAGGAATATCGGTACCGGCACCGCGCCGTTGGCGTTGATCTGCGATTCGTAGATCGGAAAACCGGGAACCGGGTAGATGACCTCGTCGCCGACGCCGTAATCGGTGACCGACGCGATCGTGTACGCGATGAAAGGCTTGGCGCCCGCGCCGACGACCACGTCGTCGGGAGTAATGACCAGGCCGCGGCGTTTCGCCATGTCCTTCGCGGCGGCAGCGCGCAATTCATCGATACCCGCGCTGGGCGTGTAGCCATGCTTGCCAGACTTGATCGCCGCAATCGCCGCGTTCTGCACATGATCGGGCGTGGGAAAATCGGGTTGGCCGATGCAGAACGAGATGATGTCCTTGCCCTCGCGAATCAGCGCGTTGACTTCCGCCAGGACGACGAAGGCATTCTCGGTGCCGAGCGATTCCGCCCGGCGGGAAAGGCGCGGCATCGCGAGGTTGCCGCCGTGCGGAATGGTCATTTGGGCGGATCCCCTTGCGTCTTGTGCCGCGCATACAGCTCTCGAAACGTGCGACCCGCCGGCGCCGGCATGTCACGCCCGGACGTCCAGCCCGCACCAAGCGGCAACTTGTGGATCATGCCGTCCGGTCCCGCCAGCGATCGCAGCAAGCGCACGCCGATTCGCGATGCGAATCCGTACAGGCCGGGGCGTCGGGCAAACCAGGCCCACAGCCGGACGGCGGTGCGCTCATGCCACGGCCGCAGATCTTCGCTGAATTCCTTCTCGCGCAGCTTGCGAAGCAAGTCCGGCAGCGGGATCTTGACGGGGCACACGACACCGCACTGGTTGCACAACGTCGACGCCTGCGGCAGGTCGAGCGCGTTTTCGAGGCCGACGTACATCGGCGTGAGGATCGAGCCGATCGGTCCCGGATAGACCCAGCCATACGAGTGCCCGCCGATGTTCTGGTAGACCGGACAGTGGTTCATGCACGCGCCGCAGCGGATGCAGCGCAGCGCTTCCTTCACGTCGCTCGCGAGTACCTCGGTACGTCCGCTGTCGACGACGATGAAGTACATGTGCTCGACGCCGTGGAATTCGCCCGGTCCCTTGGGGCCGGTCAGGATGTCGACGTAGTTGGAGATCGATTGCCCCGTCGCCGAGCGCGGCAGCAGCCGCATCAGCGTCGCGACATCCTCGAGCGTGGGCACGATTTTCTCGATGCCCGAAATCGCGATGTGGACCTTGGGCAGCGTCGTGGTCAGCGTGGCGTTGCCCTCGTTGGTCACCAGGACGACCGAGCCCGTTTCCGCGACGAAGAAATTGCCGCCGGAGATCCCCATGTCGGCGGTCAGATAGTGCTCGCGAAGCACGCCGCGTGCCTCGAGGCACAACTCCTCGATATCGACCTTTTTTACCGTGCCGTGCTTCTGGTGGAAGAGCTCGGCGACCTCCTCCATGCTCTTGTGCAACGCCGGACCGATGATGTGCGACGGCGGCTCGTAATCATTGATCTGCAGGATGTATTCGCCGAGGTCGGTTTCCACGACCGCGATACCCGCGCCCTCGACGGCATGGTCGAGCGCTGATTCCTCGGACACCATCGACTTCGACTTGATGATCTTGCGCACGCCGTGCCGTGCCGCGATGTCGAGCACCAGCTTGTTGATTTCGGCCGGCGTCTGCGCAAACAGCACCCTGGCGCCGCGCTCGGTGGCATTGCGCTCGAAGAGCTCGAGCCAGACATCGAGGTCGTCGAGCGCGCGCTGGCGGATCGCCCGCGCGGCCTCGCGCGTGCCTTCGAAGTCGTCGAGCTCGGTTAGCGACTCGCGCCGCTTGCCGACGAACTTGTCCTTCATCCTGACGAGGTTGTGCTGCAGCCGCGCGTCATGCAGCTTGACGTGCGCGCGCTCCTTGAAGTGCATCGACGCGACTTGCATCACCCCTCCGCAACACAGTTCCCACAAAGAGCCGCAGCGACGCCGAGGAAATCAGCTTTGCTTTGCTCTGCGCCTCTGCGTCTCTTTGTGGATCCTAACCTTCGCCCGCCAGCACCTCCGCGACATGCAGCACCTTCGTCTTTGTATTCCCGCGCCGCCGCAGCCGGCCCTCGATGTTCAGCATGCACCCGAGGTCGCCGAGCACCACGGCGTCGGCGCCGGAGTTTTCGACATGCTGGCATTTGTTGTCGGCGAGCCTCGAGGAGATCTCGCCGAACTTGATCGAGAATGTGCCCCCGAAGCCGCAGCACGTCTCGCACTCCGCCATTTCCAGCAATTGCGCCCCCTGCACCTTGGCGAGGAGCGCCCGCGGCTGTTGCTTGACGCCCATCTCGCGCAGGCCGGCGCACGCATCATGATAGGTAATCGTTCCTGCGAACTGTCCGGGCACTCGCTCGACCTTCAGCACATTGGCCAGGAAATCGGTCAGCTCGAAGGTGTGCGTGGCCAGCGCCTGCACGCGGGCCAGCATCGGGGGATCGTCAGCGAAGAGCTCGGGGTAGTGCGTCTTGATCATCCCGCTGCACGAACCCGACGGCGACACCAGATAATCGCAGCCTTCGAATTCGCCCACGACCTTGCGCGCCAGCGCGAGGGTATCGGCACGATCGCCGGAGTTGTACGCAGGTTGGCCGCAACACGTCTGGCCGGGCGGCACATACACGTCCGCGCCGCCCGCTTCGAGCAGCTTCAGCGCCGCGAACCCGATCGATGGTCGCATCAGGTCGACAAGGCAGGTCACGAAGAAGCCGACGCGCATGGCGGATCAACGAATGATTTCGACGATCTTAGCACGCACCCCACTGGAGCGCCGGTGACGCGTCAGTAGTATTGCGACTGTACCAGCGCCACCGCGCACAGACCCATGATCGGCTGCGGCAGGATGCCGAACAACAGCAATGCCAGGCCGTTTGCGGACAGCATGACGCGGGTGTCGCCGCGCGCGTCGATCGGCGACCGGTCGACGGGCTCGTCGAAATACATGAGCTTGACGATGCGCAGATAGTAGAACGCGCCGATCAGCGCGGCGACCACGCCGACCACCGCCAGCCACACGAAGCCGGCCTTCACCGCCGCCTGCAGCACCAGCAGCTTCGCGTAGAAGCCGATCGTCGGCGGCATGCCGGCCAGCGAGAACATCGCCAGCAGCATGATGAACGCCCACCACGGCGACCGGGTGTTCAGCCCCTTGAGGTCGTCCAGGTTGTCGGCCTCGTAGCCTTTGCGCGACAGGAGCAGGATCATGCCGAAGGAGACGAGGCTCGTCAGCACGTAGGCCACCATGTAGAACATCGCGGCCGAATATCCGGTCACATCGGCAGCGAGAAACCCCATGAGCACGTAGCCCATGTTGGCGATCGTCGAATACGCAAGCATCCGCTTCAGGTTGGTTTGCGCGATTGCCACGATGTGCCCGAGCGCCACCGACAGCACCGTCAGCACGATCAGCATTCCCTGCCAACTGACCTCCGCGCCTCCGAGCGAGCCGGCGAGCAGTCGCAGCAGCATCGCGAACGCCGCAAACTCCGGGGCGGTGCCGATCAGCAGCGTGATCGCCGTGGGTGCGCCCTGGTACACGTCGGGTACCCACATGTGATAAGGGACCGCGCCCAGCTTGAAAGCGATCGCCGACACGACGAACACCAGCCCGAAGGTCAGCAGCACCTGGTTTTCGCTCTTGCCGAGCATCGCCAGCGCAACCTTCTCGATGTCGAGCGTGCCGGTCGCGCCGTAGATCATCGACATGCCGTAAAGCAGGAAGCCGGAAGCCAGCGCCCCCAGCACGAAATATTTCATCGCCGCCTCGGACGGCGCGCGCTCGTCGCGCTGCATCGCGACCAACGCATACAGCGACAACGACATGAGCTCGAGGCCGAGGTACAGCGTGAGGAAGTTGTTCGCGCTGATCAGCACCTGCATGCCGAGGAGCGCGAACAGGATCAGCACGAACGTCTCGCCACGGAAGAGGTCGCGCAGCGAAAGGTAGCTGCGCGAATAGAACAGGACCAGCGAAACGGCGACGAAACTGAAGAGGCGCAGGACGTCCGCGACCAGGTCGTCGACGACGAGGTCGTGCATCGCGTGGACGACCTCGATGCTGCTCGTGTTGACCGTCACGCACGCCGCCAGCAGCAAGGTGAACTGTGTCAGCCAGTAGCTCACGTGGCGCCGGTCGTCGCTCATGAAGACGTCGACGAGCAGGATGAGCGACGCGCCCGTCAGCACGACGATTTCGGGGAGGACGGGCAGGAAGTTCAAGGTCATGGGGGTTCCGGCGCGTCAGATCTTGCTTTTCGCAACGTGGGCCAGCAGGTCGACGACCGACATCTGCATCACGTCGAGGAAGGGCTTGGGCCAGATGCCCATGAAGAGAACGGCAGCGGCCAGCGTCGCCAGCAGCCAGAACTCGCGGCGATTCAGATCCTTCAGCGCGGCGACATGGGCGTTGGCGACAAAGCCGTAGATGACGCGCTTGTACATCCACAGCGTATAGGCGGCGCCCAGGACCAGCGACAGCGCAGCAAGGAATGCGATCCAGAAATTCACTTTCACTGCCGCGAGGATCACCAGAAATTCGCCGACGAATCCGGATGTCGCGGGCAGGCCGGCGTTGGCCATCGAGAACAACATGACGAATGCGGCGAATTTCGGCATGGTATTGGCCACGCCGCCAAAGTCGGCGATCAAATGCGTGTGCATGCGGTCATACAGGACGCCGACGCACAGGAACATCGCGGCCGACACGAAGCCGTGCGACAGCATCATGGCGAGCCCGCCCTCGACGCCCTGAACGCTGAACAGGAAGAATCCCAGCGTGACGAAGCCCATGTGCGAGATCGACGAATAGGCAATGAGCCGTTTCATGTCCGCCTGCACCAGCGCCACCAGCCCGATGTAGACGACCGCGATCAGGGACAGCGTGATGATGAAGCCGGACAGGTAATGACTGGCGTCCGGCAGAATCGGCAGGATGAAGCGAATGAACCCGTACGCGCCGATCTTCAGCGTGACGGCGGCCAGCACGACGGAACCGCCGGTCGGCGCTTCAGGGTGCGCGTCGGGCAGCCACGTGTGCACGGGCCACATCGGCACCTTGACCGCGAACGCCGCGAAGAATGCGACGAAGATGAGCACCTGCGCCTTGAGCGACAGCGGCAGCTCGAACCAGTCCAGCAATGCGAAGCTGCCCGACTTCTGATACAGGTAGATGAACGCGACCAGCATAAGCAGCGAGCCGAGCAGCGTATACAGGAAGAACTTGATCGCCGCGTAGACGCGGCGCTCGCCGCCCCAGATGCCGATGATGAGGTACATCGGGATCAGCATCGCCTCGAAGAATACGTAGAACAGGATGGCGTCGAGCGAGGCGAACGCGCCGTTGATGAGCCCCGACATGATGAGGAACGCCGCGTTGTATTGCGCGACGCGCACCTTGATCACTTCCCAGCCTGCCCAGACGACGAGCAGCGTGATGAAGCTGTTCAGCATGACGAACAGCACGGAAATGCCGTCGATGCCGAGGTGATAGAAGATGTCGAAGTACGGAATCCATTCCCTGCGCTCGACGAACTGCATCGCCGACGTCGATTCGTCGAAGTGCGTGTACAGGGGAATGGTGACCAGAAATCCGGCCAGCGCGCCGACCAGCGCGGTCCAGCGCGCCTTGCCGGCGTCCTGGTCGCGCCCGAGCACAAGGACCGCGACGCCCGCGACGATGGGCACCCAGATGGCAAACGACAGGTACGGCGTCACGTGACGACCCACCACGTGAGCAGCGCAAACAGCCCGATGATCATCGTGAATGCGTAGTGGTAAATGTAGCCCGATTGCATCTTGCGCAGCATCGCCGCCCACCACCCGACCATGGCTGCCGACCCGTTGACGATGCCTTCGATGACCTTGCCGTCACCGACATTCGACAACAGGCCGCCGAATCTGCGCGCGCCGCCGGCAAAGAACCAGTCGTTGAACTTGTCGAAGTAGTAGTTGTTGACGAGCAGCGTGTAGACCGGCCCCAGCGCCGCGGTGATCCGGCCGGGCATCGCGGGATTGATGAGATACAGGTAGACGGTGGAAAGGATGCCGGCAATGGCGATCCAGAACGGAACCGACAGCAGCCCGTGCTCGATGAACACCGCTGCGCCATGCCATTCCTCTTTCAGCTTGGCGAGGACATCGTGAGCCGGCAGCACGAAAATGGAATTGCCGAAGAAACCGCCGAAGAGCAACGGCTCCATCGCGATCCAACCGGCGCACACCGATGGAATCGCGAGCGCGATCAGCGGTCCCGTGACGACCCACGGGCTTTCCTTCGGCGGTCCGCCATGATGGTCGTGATCATCGTGGTCGTCGTGGCCGGCGGCAGCGGCGTGGTCGGCGGCAACGGCGTGCGGGGGCGGTGGCGAAGTGTCGAAGCGCGGCGCACCGTGAAACGTCATGAAGATCATCCGGAACGTGTAGAAGGCCGTCGTGAAGACGCCAGCGACCACGCAGAAGTAGGCATACCCGTGGCCGGGGATCGTCGACAGGTGCGTGGCCTCGACGATCGAATCCTTCGAGAAGAATCCCGCGAACGGCGGAATGCCGCAGAGCGCCAATCCGCCGATCACCATCGTGATGTACGTGATCGGCATGTATTTGCGCAGCCCGCCGAAATTGCGCATGTCCTGGTCGTGATGCATGGCGATGATGACGGACCCGGCGCCCAGGAACAGCAACGCCTTGAAGAACGCGTGCGTCATCAGGTGGAAGATCGCGCCCGAATACGCCGACACGCCCAGCGCGACCGTCATGTAGCCCAGCTGCGACAGCGTCGAATAGGCAACGACCCGCTTGATGTCGAACTGCACCATGCCGAGAATGCCCAGGAACAGCGCGCCGGTGGCGCCGATGACCGTGACGAACGCCAGCGCCACGTCCGAATGCTCGAACAGCGGGCTCATTCGCGCCACCATGAAAATGCCCGCGGTCACCATCGTCGCCGCATGGATCAATGCGGAGATCGGCGTGGGACCTTCCATCGAATCCGGCAACCACACGTGCAGCGGCACCTGGGCGCTCTTGCCCATCGCGCCGACGAAGAGGCAGATGCAGGTCACCGTCAGCAGCAGCCACTGCGTGTCGCCCCACAGATTGATCGTAGTAGCGGCCAGCTTAGGCGCCTGCGCGAACACCGTCGCATAGTCCATCGAGCCGAAGAACGCGAGGATGAGGCCGATGCCGAGAATGAATCCGAAGTCGCCGACGCGATTGGCGAGGAATGCCTTCAGATTCGCGTAGATCGCCGTCGGCCGCTTGAACCAGAAGCCGATCAGCAGGTACGAGACCAATCCCACCGCTTCCCAGCCGAAAAAGAGCTGGAGGAAGTTGTTGGCCATGACCAGCATGAGCATCGAGAACGTGAAGAGGCAGATGTACGAGAAAAAGCGCGCATAGCCGTCGTCGTCGGCCATGTAGCCGATCGTGTAGATGTGCACCATCAACGACACGAACGTGACGACGACCAGCATCAGCGCGGTCAACGGATCGATCAGGAAGCCGATCGTCATCTTGAGGTCGCCGATCGCAACCCATGTATAGATGTCGCCGTTGAACGTATTTCCCGCCAGCACGTCGCGCCAGATGACGACGGACGCGACGAATGAAATCGCCACCGCGATGATCGTGATCCAGTGCGACGCCGCCCGCGGCATCTTGTTGCCCCAGAGCCCGACGACGATCGAGGCGACGAGCGGCACCATCGGCACGACCAGGTAGAGTTGCTGCATCGTCATGTCGTTGCGTCCATCAGCCCTTGAGCTTGCCCAGGTCCTCGACGTCGATCGAGCCGGCGTTGCGGAACAGGAGCACGAGAATCGCGAGCCCGATCGCCGATTCGGCCGCGGCCACCGTGAGGATGAAGAACACGAACACCTGGCCGCTCATGTCGCCCAGGTAGTAGGAAAACGCGATGAAGTTGAGATTGACGGCGAGCAGCATCAGCTCGATCGCCATCAGGATGATGATGACGTTCTTCCGGTTGAGGAAGATTCCCGCCATGCTGATCGCGAACAGGATCGCGCCCAGCACGAGGTAATGCGCCAGCGTCGGCGCGGTCAGCATTGACACATCGTCTCCCTGTTGTTGCTCTTATTGCAGGTGCTTCCCCAAGGTCACGTCATTCCTTCTTTTCCGTCGGCATGTCGAGCAGCCGGACGCGGTCCTGCCGGCGCACCTTCACCTGCAGCGCCGGGTTCTGATACTTCGATTCGCGCCGCTTGCGATGCGTCAGCGCAATCGCGGCGATGATCGCGACCAGCAGGATCACCGCCGCGATCTCGAACGGGTAGACATAGTCGACATAGATCAGGCGGCCAAGCGCGCTGGTGTTGCTGCCGGTCGGCGTGGGCGGCGCGGCATCGGCCGCGACCCTGCTGCCGATGACGACGAGCGCCATCTCGAGCAACACCAGCAGCCCCACCGTCGCCCCGACCGGAATGTAGCTGCGGAAGCTCGTGCGCAGGCTGTCGAAGTTGATGTCGAGCATCATCACGACAAACAGGAACAGCACGGTTACCGCGCCGACATAGACGAGGACCAGCGTGATGGCGAGGAACTCCGCCCGCAGGAGCAGCCATACGCCGGCGGCCGTGAAGAAGCACAGCACGAGCCAGAGCGCGGCATGCACGGGGTTGCGCGTCGTGACGACCCGCAGCGCCGCGAAAATCAATATCGCGGAAAAAACGTAGAAGGTGAAAGTGAAAAAGCTCATTATGGTTTAGAGTCGGCGCGCGCCCGGCGGCGAAGCCTTGCGGGCGGTTGCGACGTTTCCATTAGAAGTTTTTTCATCGGAACTTTGCGTCGGCAGCGCGATCCGCCGCGATCTGCGCTTCGTAGCGATCGCCCACCGCCAGCAGCATCTCTTTCGTGTAATAGAGATCGCCGCGCTTCTCGCCGTGATATTCGAGGATGCGCGTCTCGACGATCGAGTCGACCGGACAGCTCTCCTCGCAAAACCCGCAGAAGATGCACTTGGTGAGGTCGATGTCGTAGCGCGTCGTGCGCCGCGTGCCGTCGGCGCGCTGCTCGGATTCGATGGTGATCGCCAGCGCGGGACACACCGCCTCGCAGAGCTTGCAGGCAATGCAGCGCTCCTCGCCGTTAGGATATCGGCGCAGCGCGTGCAGCCCGCGGAAGCGCGGGCTCTGCGGCGTCTTCTCTTCGGGAAACTGGACGGTGACCTTGCGCGCGAACAAGTTGCGGCCGGTCAGCGACATCCCCTTGAGCAACTCGGCGAGCAGCCAGGTGTCGAAGAAATCCTTGACGCGAGCGAGCATGTCCGGCCCCCCGTCAGTGGAAAAGGTACGCCCAGGGCGTTTGCATCATCGCGCCCAGGAAGATGATCCAGACCAGCGTCACCGGGATGAACACCTTCCAGCCCAGCCGCATTACCTGGTCGTAGCGATAGCGCGGGAACGTCGCGCGGACCCAGAGGAAGCACAGCAATACGAACGACATCTTCGCCGCGATCCAGATGAATCCATCGCCGAGCGGCGCGGTATCGCCGATCCGCCATTCGTTGAGCAGCGGCCAGGGCGCCAGCCAGCCGCCGAGAAACATGATCGACGCCAGGGCCGAGATGAGGATCATGTTCATGTATTCGGCGAGGAAGAACACCGCGAAGGCCACGCCCGAGTATTCGACGTGGAAGCCGGCCACGATCTCCGACTCGCCTTCGGCCATGTCGAACGGATGTCGGTTGGTTTCGGCCAGCCCGGACACGAAGTAGACGATGAACAGGGGGAACAGCGGCCAGACGTACCAGTAGGCGGCGCCGCCTTCCTGCCCATGCACGATGTCGGAAAGATTGAGGCTGTTCGCGCACATCAGCACGCCGACCAGGGCGAACCCCATCGCGATTTCGTACGACACGATCTGGGCAGCGGAACGCAACGCGCCCAGGAACGCATATTTCGAGTTCGACGCCCAGCCGGCCAGAATGACGCCGTACACGCCGACCGAGGTCAGCGCCAGCACGTACAGCAAGCCCGCGTTGATGTTGGAGAGCACCAGCGTGTCGGTGAATGGAATGACGGCCCACGCGGCCAGCGCGGGGCCGATCGACAGCAGCGGCGCAATGAAGAACAGATAGCGATTGGCGCCGGACGGAACGATGATTTCCTTGAACAACAGCTTGGCGACGTCGGCAAACGGCTGCAGCAACCCGAACGGGCCGACGCGATTGGGACCGATGCGCACCTGCATGTAGCCGATCACCTTGCGCTCGGCGAGCGTGAGGTACGCGACCGAGATGATCAGCGGGACCGCGATGGCGATGATCTTGACGAGCGTCCAGATCAGCACCCACGCCGGACCGAGCCATTCCTGCACGGGTGTCAGCATGTCCACTTAGACCTCGGCCTCTTGCACGCTCTCGGCATGCCAATATTGCGTGGTCGGCCTCCGGGCAATCGCGCGCCGACGCGCCCTTCGGGTCTTGGCTCGACCTGCGGTCTCGCCCGTCGCGCTCATACCCGCTCCACGGTAACCGGCCCGGAGAGCCCCTCGAGGCCGCACGTCGACGCATGCGCGGCGGCCACGTGCACGACGCCGGGCGGCACTGCCGCGGAGACCACCGCCGTCAGCACCGCCTCACCGAAGCCCTGCGTCACCTTCACCTGGCCGCCTTCGACCAGTCCCAGCATGTCGAACAGCGACCGGTGCATGCGCGCCTTGGGCGGCCGGGCGTCGGCCGTCAGTTGCAACGGCGGCGACCGGCGCACCAGCGAATCCGTGAAATAGATCGGCACGTCGGCAACACGCTCGATGGAAGCCGCGGCGTCACTGGGCCTTTGAACCTCCACCTTCGTGCCGTTGCCGAGCCGGGAGGTCACACTCGTCGTGCTGCCCAGCACCGAAATCCGGACGTCGGCCGCGGTATCGGCATCGAACCCCGGCAGTTTCAACATTGTGCCCAGCACGCGCAGCACCTTCCAGCCCGGACGCGTGTCTCCGAGCGGCTTGACGACACCGTGGAATTCCTGGACGCGGCCTTCGCAGCTCACGAACGTGCCGGCGGTTTCCGAGAACGGCGAGATCGGCAACAGCACGTCGGCGTACGCGTGGCCGTGGGCGAACGGACTCATCACGATGGTGAGATCCGCTTTCTCGAGGGCGGCGCGCGCCCTGATCGCATTGGCGAAATCGAATTCGGGTTCGGCATGGAGCAACAGATAGGCCTTGCGCGGATCGGCGAGCATCGCTTGCGCGTGCATGCCGCCGGATTGCGGCAACGCGCCCGCGAGATGCGCGCCGACCGTGTTCGCGGCTTCGGTAAGGAATCCGACCGTTGCGCCCGTCAGGTCGGCGAGCATCGTCGCCAGCGCGTGGATCTGCGCCGCCTCCAGGTGCTGGACGGCGTAATTGCCGAGCAGCACCGCGACCTTCTTGCCCGACGCAAGGCTCGCGGCGATGGCCTGGTCCGCTTCGGTAGGCGTGATATCGGCCAGAACCTCGGGAACCGTACTGCCACCGGCCTGCGCCGCCGCCACCACCACACCAGCGAGTGCGGCGGGCAGCTTCGACGGCGGAACGATCACCTTATGCGTCATGCGCATCAGCCATTCGTCGTCGACCGAGTGCAGCATCGACACCTGCGTGCCTTTTTTCGCGGCCTGCCGCAGCCGTTGCGCCACCAGCGGATGATCCTTGCGCAGGAAGCTGCCAACGACGAGCACGCGATCGAGCTTGTTGATGTCGGCGACGGGCAGTCCGAGCCACGGCACGCCCTGCGCGTGGCCATCGCCGCGGAAATCGCTCTGCCGCAGGCGGAAGTCGATGTTGTCGCTGCCCAGTCCGCGCACCAGGCGGCCGGCGAGCGTCAACTCTTCCAGCGTGGCGTGCGGCGACACGAACGCGCCGAGCGCGCCGGCACCATGCCTGGTCACGACGTCGGTGAGCGCCCGCGCGACGAACTCGAGTGCGGTCTGCCAATCCACGGTCTTCCATTCGCCGTCCTGCTTGATCATCGGCGACGTCAACCGCTCGCTCGAATTGAGCCCCTCATACGCGAAGCGGTCCTTGTCGGAGATCCAGCATTCGTTGATGGCTTCATTTTCGAGCGGCAGCACGCGCAGCACGCGATCGCCCTTGACCTGGACGATGAGATTGCTGCCCAGCGAATCGTGCGGCGACACCGATTTGCGGCGCGAAAGCTCCCAGGTGCGCGCTGCATAGCGAAACGGCTTCGACGTCAGCGCGCCTACCGGACAGATATCGATCGAATTCCCCGACAGCTCGGAATCGACGGTCTTGCCGACAAACGAAACGATCTCCGCGTGCTCGCTGCGGCCGATCATTCCAAGCTCCATGATGCCGGCGATTTCCGAGCCAAAACGCACGCAGCGCGTGCACTGGATGCACCGCGTCATCTCCTCGGCCGAGACGAGCGGGCCCAGGTCCTTGTGGAAGACCACACGCTTGGGCTCGGCATAGCGCGATGCGGAACCACCGTAGCCCACCGCCAGATCCTGCAACTGACATTCGCCGCCCTGATCGCAAATCGGGCAATCGAGCGGATGATTGATCAGCAGAAACTCCATCACGCCTTTTTGCGCCGTCACCGCCTGCTCGGAATTCGTCCACACCTTCATGCCTTCGGCCACCGGCGTGGCGCACGCGGGCAACGGCTTGGGCGCCTTCTCGACCTGGACCAGGCACATCCGGCAATTGGCGGCGATCGACAGCTTCTTGTGATAACAGAAGTGCGGCACGTAGATGCCGAGCGAATGCGCGGCTTCGATCACCGACGTGCCATGCGCGACCTGCAACGGCTTGCCGTCGATCTCGATGTTCAGCAGCGGACGCGCGTCAGGCATAGGTCGGCACCAGACAGTGCTTGTGATCGATGTGATACTGGAATTCGTCGCGGAAATTCTTGATGAAGCTCTTCACCGGCAACGCGGCGGCATCGCCCAGCGCGCAGATCGTGCGCCCCGCGATGTTGTCGGCCACCGAGTTCAGCGTATCCAGGTCTTCGTTGCGGCCCTGCCCGCGCTCGATCCGATCGACCATCCGCCACAGCCAGCCGGTGCCTTCGCGGCACGGCGTGCACTGGCCGCAGGATTCCTCGTAGTAGAAATACGACAAGCGCAACAGCGATTTCACCATGCAGCGCGTTTCATCCATGATGATCACCGCGCCCGAGCCAAGCATCGAGCCGGCCTTCGCGATCGAGTCGTAGTCCATGTCGGTCGCCATCATGACATCGCCAGTCAGCACCGGCATCGACGACCCGCCTGGAATGCACGCCTTCAACTTTCGGCCGCCGCGCATGCCGCCCGCCATTTCGAGCAGCGTCGCGAACGGCGTGCCCAGCTTCACCTCGAAATTGCCGGGGCGCTCGACGTCACCGGTCACCGAGAAGAGCTTGGTGCCACCATTGTTCGGCCGGCCCAGGTTCAGGAATGCTTCGCCGCCGTTCATGATGATCCACGGTACCGCGGCAAAGGTTTCCGTGTTGTTGATCGTCGTCGGCTTGCCGTAGACGCCGTAGGACGCGGGGAACGGTGGCTTGAACCGCGGCTGCCCCTTCTTGCCCTCGAGCGAATCGAGCAGCGCCGTTTCCTCGCCGCAGATGTAGGCGCCGAAACCGTGGTGGTTGTACAGGTGAAACGAAAAGTCGGAGCCGAGGATGTTGCTGCCGAGCAGGCCCGCCGCATAGGCTTCCTCGATCGCCTCTTCGTTGCGCAGGTAGGTTTCCCAGATCTCGCCGTGGATATAGTTGAAGCCGCGGTTGGCGCCCATCGCGTAGGCGCCGATGGTCATGCCCTCGATCACCGCATGCGGGTTGTAGCGCAGGATATCGCGATCCTTGAACGTCCCCGGCTCGCCCTCGTCGGAGTTGCAGACGACGTACTTGTCGCCGACGTACTGCTTGGGCATGAAGCTCCACTTGAGGCCGGTCGGAAATCCCGCGCCGCCGCGGCCGCGCAATGCCGATTTCTTGACTTCGGCGATCACCTGGTCGGGCGTCATCTTCTCGGCGAGGATCTTCTTCAGTGCTTCGTAGCCGCCGCGCGCCACGTAGTCCTTTAGCCGCCAATTGCTGCCATTGAGCCCGGTCATCAGGATCGCATCGGGGCCGTAATTCAGGAATTCGGACGGCGCGTTCATTCCTCGGCCTCCTGCAAGTGCTCGACATGCCAACATTGGATGGTCGGCCTCCGGGCAATCGCGCGCCGACGCGCCCTTCGGCGCGGCCTCATTGGACCAGTCAGACACACGTGACCATTGCATATCGGCCGCCATCCACGCTCGCAGACGCGCCCTTCGGGCCTTGGCTTCGCCCTGCTCGCGAAGACGACCTCGTCTCGACCTGCGGTCTCGCCCGTCGCGCTCATGAGCCCACCCCATGGCCGGGACGTCCCTCGCCGCGTTCGGCCGCGTCTGCGAGTTCCGTGACAAGCTCATCGAGCTTCGGGTTGCTCATCCAGCTGCACATCCGGAAGTCGTTGACGATCAGCACCGGCGCGTCACCGCACGCGCCCATGCATTCGCCCTCCTTCAACGTGAACTTGCCATCCGCCGTCGTTTCGTTGAAGCCGATCCCGAGGCGCTGCTTCAGATGGTTCGCCGCCTCGTTGGCGCCCGCCAGCGCGCATGGCAGGTTGGTGCAGATCACGATCTTGAAGCGGCCCTGCGGTTTGAGGTTGTACATCGTGTAGAACGATGCGACCTCGTACACGGCCACCGGCGGCATGCCGAGGTACTGCGCCACCGCATCCATGAGATCGGTCGAGAGCCAGCCGTGCTCGTGCTGCGCCAAGGCGAGTGCCGCCATCACCGCCGACTGCTTCTGATCCGGCGGATACTTGGTGATCTCGCGATCGATGTTGCGCTTCATTTCAGCGGAAAGCATCGTGATGATCCATCAGCGAATGTAGTAACCGGCGACCCGCCACAAGCCGTCCTTCCCGAGCACCACCGACATTTCCTCCGTCGCCCGCTTGCTCCCGGCGAATTTCGTATCGAAGAGGATGGCGATCTGCATTCCTTCCTTCGCGGCCCCCGTCGGATCGTCCGGTTTCGGCGCCTCACCGACAAAGCCGATCTTCTCGCTCTTGCGCAGGACGACGCGGCCATAGTCCTGGCGGATTCTGCGGATGCCATCGCGGAATTCCTTTTGGGGCACACTGGCCTTGAACGACTCGGCCGCCATCGCCCACGCATTGGCGTAGCGTTCGGCGTCGACCGTCACCAGCCAGCGCTCCGCCGCGTTCAGCGCCTGGCGCTGTTCGGGCGACATCGACTGCGCCTGGCCGCCGACCGGCAGCGCCATCGACAGAACCGCAGCCAACGCCGCTAGAGCCCGGCGCAAGCTCATCGGTCAACCGATCCAAACACGATGTCTTGCGTGCCGATGATCGCCACCACGTCGGCGATCATGTGGCCGCGCGCCATCTCGTCCAGCGCCGCGAGGTGCACATAGTCAGGCGGGCGCAGCTTGACGCGGTAGGGCTTGTTCGCGCCGTCCGAGATGATATAGACGCCGAATTCGCCCTTGGGGTGCTCGATGGCCGCGTAGGCTTCGCCCGGCGGCACGTGCATGCCTTCGGTGAAGAGCTTGAAGTGGTGGATCAGCTCCTCCATGTGCATCTTCATCGACTCGCGCTCGGGTGGCGCCACCTTGTGGTTGGCGATGATGACCGGCCCGGGATTCGCCTTGAGCCACGCGACGCACTGCCCGATGATCCGGTTCGCCTGGCGCATCTCCTCGATGCGAACCAGGTAGCGGTCGTAGCAGTCGCCGTTCAAACCGACCGGAATGTCGAACTGCATCCGGTCGTACACGGCGTAGGGCTGCTTCCTGCGCAGGTCCCACGGCACGCCGGATCCGCGCAGCATCGGCCCCGTGAAGCCGAGGGCGATCGCGCGCTCGGGCGCCACCACACCGATACCGACGGTCCGCTGCTTCCAGATCCGGTTGTCGGTGAGCAATTCCTCGTATTCGTCGACCCGCTGCGGAAAGCGCCTGGTGAAGTCCTCGATGAAATCGAGCAGCGACCCTTGGCGATTCTCGTTCAGCCGCTCGAGCGCCTTCGCGTTCTTGAGCTTGGACGGCTTGTATTGCGGCATCCGGTCCGGCAAGTCACGGTAGACCCCGCCCGGCCGGTAATACGCCGCATGCATGCGCGCGCCTGATACGGCCTCGTAGACGTCGAAAAGGTCCTCGCGCTCGCGAAACGCGTACAGGAACGGCGTCATCGCGCCGACATCGAGCGCATGCGCGCCGAGCCAGAGCAGGTGGTTCAGCACGCGTGTGATCTCGTCGAACATCACGCGGATGTACAGCGCGCGCTCCGGCACTTCGATGCCGAGCAGCTTCTCGATCGCCAGGCAGTACGCATGCTCGTTGCACATCATCGACACGTAGTCCAGACGGTCCATGTACGGCAGCGACTGGATGTACGTCTTGTACTCGGCCAGCTTCTCCGTGGCACGATGCAGCAGTCCGATGTGCGGATCCGCGCGCTCGATGACCTCGCCGTCGAGCTCGAGCACCAGCCGCAACACACCGTGGGCCGCCGGGTGCTGCGGCCCAAAATTCATCGTGTAGTTTCTGATTTCAGCCATGAATTTCGGCGTTTGCTAACTTGCGCATGCAAGTTAAGCGGAGCCGCGCCTGCGCGGCGGAGCGGCAAACGCTCAACTTCATCGTGTAGTTTCTCATTTCAGCCATGTGTCACTTCGTCCCGCCGTAATGCTCTTCCCGGATGATCCTCGGCGTGATTTCGCGCGGCTCGATCGTCACCGGCTGATAGATAACGCGGCCCTGCTCCGGGTCGTAGCGCATCTCGACGTAACCCGACAGCGGGAAATCCTTGCGGAACGGGTGGCCGACGAAGCCGTAGTCGGTGAGTAGGCGCCGCAGATCCGGATGCCCGTCGAAGACGATCCCGTAAAGATCGAAGGCTTCGCGCTCGAACCAGTTGGCGGCCGGCCAGACGTTGATGACGCTCGGCAGCACGGGAAAATCGTCGTCGGGCGCGAACACGCGGACACGCAGCCGCCAATTCTGCGCAAGCGACAGCAGATGATAGACGGCGGCGAAGCGCCGGCCCTCCCAAGCGCCTTCGCCAAATGCCGAATAGTCGACGCCGCACACGTCGATCAGCATTTCGAAACGGAGCTCGGGACGGTCGCGCAATTCGCGCATCAGGTCGGGGAGTCCCTGCGCGGGCACGACGACGGTAATCTCGCCGCGATCGACGATGACGCTCGAAAGCGCATCCGGAACCGCCGCCTGCAGCGCCGCGGCCAGTGTTTCGAGTCTCGTGGCCATCAGCGCGCGATCGTGTTGGTGCGCCAGATCTTGTTCTGCAGCTGCAGGATCCCGTAGAGCAGTGCTTCCGCGGTCGGTGGACAGCCCGGCACGTAGATGTCCACGGGCACGATCCGGTCGCAGCCGCGCACCACCGAATAAGAATAGTGGTAGTAGCCGCCGCCGTTCGCGCAGGAGCCCATCGAGATCACCCAGCGCGGCTCGGCCATCTGGTCGTAAACCTTGCGCAACGCGGGCGCCATCTTGTTGCACAGCGTGCCGGCGACGATCATCACGTCGGATTGCCGCGGGCTCGGCCGGAACACCACGCCGAATCGGTCGAGGTCGTAGCGCGACGCGCCCGCATGCATCATTTCCACCGCACAGCAGGCGAGCCCGAACGACATCGGCCACATCGAGCCGTTGCGCGCCCAGTTGATCACGCTGTCGAGCGACGTCGTGACAAAGCCTTTCTCGAGGACGCCTTCAATGGCCATTGCGCAACCTCATTGTCAGCAACCTCAGCGTCATTCTCATTCCCACTCCAATGCGCCCTTCTTCCATTCGTACACGAAGCCAACGATCAGGATGAGCAGGAAAATCATCATCGCGACGAAGCCCTCGAATCCGATGTCCGGCAAAACGACCGCCCACGGAAAGAGAAACGCGATTTCGAGGTCGAACAGGATGAACAGGATCGCGATGAGATAGTAGCGGACGTCGAATTTCATCCGCGCGTCCTCGAAGGCCTCGAAGCCGCATTCGTACGGGGAATTTTTCTCCGGGTCGGGCCGATTGGGTGCCAGCACCGCGCCGAGGGAGAGCATCAGGACACCGATCCCCAAGCCGACGACGACGAAGAGAAGGATAGGAAAATACTGTTCCAGCATCGTTGGCGGCCTTAAGGCGCTACACCTGCAAGCTTACACGGTTGTACAACTCGTCCGACCGCTTGGAATGACAGCTCGTCGCGCATCCGCCGGCGTTGCCGCCCTTCGTGAAGCAGCGCCGTCAATCGTTGGTGCCCACGGGGAGACTCGAACTCCCACGACTTTCGCCACTGCCCCCTCAAGACAGCGTGTCTACCAATTCCACCACGTGGGCTTTTCAGCCATCAGCTGTCCGCTGTCAGCTATCAGCAAACCTCGGCCTTGGCGACGGTTTCGCTGAAAGCTGATAGCTGGCAGCTGATAGCTGCTACTTTGGTACCTCCCCGCCTTTCGGCGCCGGTGCCGCGGGAGCAGTGTTCGTTGCTGGCGCCGGCGCAGACACGGGCGGCGTTGCCGGAACCTCTTTCGGAACATCGACGCTTTTCGTCGCCGGGACGTCGCCCATGATGCCCTGCTGGGCTGCATCCCTCGACTTAGTATGCGTCGTACCGAGATAGGTCAAGCCCAGGCTCGACAGGAAAAATACTGCGGCGAGCGCCGCCGTCGTGCGCGACAGGAAGTTTGCCGACCCGGATGCGCCAAACAAGCTGCCCGACGAGCCGCTGCCAAATGCCGCGCCCATATCGGCGCCCTTGCCATGCTGCAGAAGCACCAGGCCACAAAGGCTTACCGCCACGATCAGGTGCACGACCAGTAATGCCGATTCCAAGAATCCCATTTTCCGTCAGCTCCGGCCGAAGCGAACCGCCATCAATTACTCAGGCATTCGCAATGGCCAAAAATTCCATCGCATCCAACGACGCCCCGCCAACTAATCCTCCGTCGATGTCAGGCATCGCAAACAACGCGCCGGCGTTACCCGCCTTGACGCTTCCGCCGTACAGCACGCGCACACCTTCGGCGCCTGCCTGTCGCAATCGTTCCCGCAGGAACGCGTGCACTTCCTGCGCCTGGCCGGGCGTCGCCGTACGTCCCGTGCCGATCGCCCATACCGGTTCGTAAGCCAACGTCACCAGCGGCATTTCCAGCGCCAGCATAGACGCCACGGCGTCGAACTGCCGGCCGACCACTGCTTGCCACGCACCGGCGTCGCGTTCCGCCAGCGTTTCGCCCACGCATACGATAGGTGTCAGCCCCGCCGCCAACGCCCGCTTGGCCTTGGCGGCCACCATCGCATCCGTTTCGCCATGCCATTGCCGCCGCTCCGAATGGCCCGCAAGCACGAACCGGCATCCGAACTCGGCGATCATGCTTGCGGCCACCTCGCCGGTGAAGGCGCCGGCCGCGTGTTCGCTCACATCCTGCGCGCCCCAATCCACGGTCGAGCCCAGCAACGCGTCGCGGGCTTGCCCTAGATAAGGAAAGGGCACGCAAACGGCCATCGCCCGGTCCGCGCGCGGCTGCCAGCCCGCAAGCAGCGCCACCAGCAGCGCGGCGTTGGAGGCCAGCCCGCCGTTCATTTTCCAGTTACCGACGACGAGCTTGCCGCGCCTCATACGACTGCATCCGCCTATATCCGGAACGCTGGTTCGCCGTCCGCGACCCGTTTCGGGCGCCCAACCCTATGATTTCCGGGGGCGGACGAAGCGAACGCCCTGCCAAAACCTTACGATTTTACCGCAGCGCACCACAGGGGGTCAAACGCGCGCTTGTTTGCGCGAATTTCAGGCTCCAACGCCCGCCAGCTGGCGCAACCGTCGAATGAGCAGCGGCAGGAACCAGACGGCAAGCGTTAGCGCCGCCAGCGTCGCGGCGACCGGGCGCGTGAAGAACGGGGCAATTTCCCCGTCGGACTTGATCACCGACGAGATGAAGTTTTCCTCGAGCATGCCACCCAGCACGACGCCAAGGATCGCCGGAGCGATCGGGAACCCGTTGTCCTCGAGTACGTAGGCGGCAATGCCGGCGACCAGCATGACGGTCACGTCGAACGCGGTGTTGTTGATCGCGAAGGAGCCAACGACGCAGAACAACATGATCACCGGCATCAGCACGGTACGCGGCACCTTCAGAATCTGCTTCGACACCTTGATGCACCACCAGCCGAGCGGAATCATGATGATGTTGGCGATGATGAACAGCAGGTACACCGCGTAGATGTTCTGCGGATTGTTGGTGAACAGCGACGGACCGGGATTCATGTTCTTCATGTACAGCACGCCGATCACGATGGCCGTGATCGAATCGCCCGGAATTCCGAATACCAGCGCGGGAATCCACGCGCCGGCCAGCGCGCTGTTGTTGGCCGAGCCCGATTCGACGATCCCCTCGACATGCCCGGTGCCGAATTTCTCCGGCTCCTTCGAGAATTTCCTGCTGATCGCATAGGACATCCACGCCGCGATGTCCGCGCCCGCGCCAGGCAAGGCGCCGACCAGCGTGCCGAGCGCGCTGCCGCGCAGGATCTGCAGCGGGTACTTCTTGGTGAGGCCCCACATGCCCTTGAAGACGTTCCCCAGCGGCTGGTCGATGATCTTGAGCGGCGGATTGGTGTCGACCGCAAAACGGATGATCTCGGAAATGGCGAACATGCCGATCATCAACGGAATCATGCCGATGCCGCCCAGCATTTCGATGCTGCCGAACGTGAAGCGGGGGATCCCGGCGGGATTATTGAGCCCGACACACGCGATCAGCAGGCCCAGCATCAGCGAGACGAAGCCTTTCAGCGGCCGGTCCGACGTCATGAACACGGCGCAGGTCAGACCGAGCAGCACCAGCCAGAAGTACTCGAACGACGAGAACTTGAGGGCAAATTCGGCCAGCGTGGGCGCCGCCACGATCAGTACCGCGGTGCCGAACAGGCCGCCGATCGCCGAGAAGACGAGACCCGCGCCGAGCGCCGTCTCGGCCTGACCCTTCTTCGTCATCGCGTACGCTTCGTCCGTGTAGGCAGCCGACGCCGGGGTCCCCGGCATGCGCATCAGACAGCCGGGGATGTCGCCGGAAAATATCGCCATCGCCGTCGCCGTCACGATGGCGGCAATGGCGGGAATCGGCGCCATGAAAAACGTGACCGGCACCAGCAGCGCGGTGGCCATCGTCGCGGTCAGCCCCGGCACGGCGCCGACGAAGAGGCCGAACAGCGACGCCGCCAGCATCACGAAGATGTTGTAGGGGTCCAGCACAAGGGCGAAAGCCTGCAGCCAGGCGTCACTCATCAACGCATCTCCGACGAAACTCAGGTGGTGCTACCACGCGATGCCTTGCAGGACGCCCCACGGCAGCGGCACCTTCAGCAGCTTGTAGAACGCGTAATGAATGCACAGCGTCACGACGATCGCGAGCGGCAGGATCCATCGCCTGCTCACGCCGAACACCAGGAACAGCGCGCCGAGATAGATGACGCCGGTCAGGATGAAACCCAGACGGTCGACGGCGAGGATATAGAAAACGTTGACGCCGACCGTCACCGCGAACGCAAGGACGTAATGGCGGCGTCGCGTCCACGGTTCGAACAACACCCACTCTGCCCGCTCGCCTCCCTCGCGCCGCGATGCCAGTCCCTTGACGACGAGGAGCACCGCGCAGACCCCCAGCGCCACTGCCAGGAATCCCGGAAACAACGCGGGTCCGACCTGCTGCCCGGGAATCCTGGGAAAGCTTTGAACGTGGACGAGCAGCACCACGCTGAACAACAGCAGCAGTGCGCCCCATACGGCGTCGTTGAGTTTCATCGGGACAGTCCCACATCAGGAAGCCGTCGTTCCCGCGAAGGCGGGAACCTAGCGTCGTTCGACGGCACGCCACTGGATCCCCGCCTTCGCGGGGATGACGCCGGCCCCAAGCCGCGAGCTCCGCTCGCGGCTTGGTCCGCCGTCACTTGACGATGCCGACTGCTTTCATCGTCGCGCCAAGATCGGCATCGGACTTCGCCATGAACTTGCCGAAGTCCTCGGGACCGGCATAGATGACGCCGAAACCGCGCTGCGCCATGAAGTCCGTGTAATCCTTGCTCGCCACGATCTTCTTGATCGCGGCGGCGAGCTTGTCGCGCGCTTCGGGCGACAGATTTTTCGGCGCCGCAATGCCACGCCACGCCGCCATGGTCCAGTTGCTGCCCGTGGCGGCCTTCAGCGTCGGGATGTTGGGATACAGCGCCGACGGCTTGTCGGCCATCAGCGCAAGGCTCTTGACCTTGCCCGCGTCGATGAGCGAACGCGCTTCCGGCAGCGACACCGGCGCGATCTGCACGCCGCCGGCGACGAGATCCTGCAGCCCCGGTGCCGCGCCATTGGACGGGACCCACGGTACGCTGGCCGGGTCGACCTTCAGATCCTGCAGCATGCCGGCCAGCGCGAGGTGCCAGATGCCGCCCTGCCCGGTACCGGATGCCTTCATCTTGCCCGGACTGGCCTTGATGGCCGCGACCAATTCGGTGATCGACTTGTAAGGCGCATCCGCCGCGACCTCGACACCGGCGGGATCGGCGTTCACCAAGCCGATCGGCGTATAGGAAGCGCCGGTAAGGTCAGTGAGTCCCTGCCAATGCATCATGCCGATCTCGACGGTGATGAGGCCGATGGTGTAGCCGTCCGGCGCCGCCGAGGCAATTGCGCTGTGGCCGACTACGCCACTGCCGCCGGTCCGATTGACGACGGTGACCGGCTGGCCAAGCTCTTTCTCGAGCAGCGTGCCGATGATGCGTGCGGTCGCGTCGGTACCGCCTCCGGCGGCCCAGGGCACGATCAACTGGATCGGGCGGTCGGGATAAGCAGCAAATGCCGCGCCGGCGACGGCGAGCGCGCAGAGCGCGATGAACGCGCGTTGGAGCAAGTTCATGGAATCCTCCTTGAATGCGATGGTGCGTCGGCCGCCGCGCCGGATCTTTCTTCTTACGACAATCGCTGCGAGCGCACGGCGTCGTGGGCCACGTTAGCAGCACGTCCCGCACTGGTCAAGTGGTCGGACCAGTTGACGTAGAGCCTTTCCACGTCATCCCACGAAGGCGGGGATCCAGCGGCGTTCGGTCATCGGCGCGTGCGCGCGCGCACGAATGCCGCGAGGATGGCCGCGAGGCGCGTGAGATCCCGCTGTAACCGCGCATAGCCTTCATTGATCGCGAGCGTGCGCTCGTCCATGTACAGCGTGCGCTTCAGCTCGATCTGCAGGCTATGGCGGTTTTCGGCCGGCCGGCCGTGCTTGCGCACGATTTCCACACCCTTGTACGGATCGTTGATCGCCACGCTGTAGCCGAAATCGCGCGCGGTGTCGGCGACGAGCCGCGTGAACGCGGGATCGCAGGTCGTGCCATCGCGATCGCCGAGCACGAAATCGGCGCGCGTGCGGCCGGGATCGTCGGCGAGCGCGTCGCCCACGGCGGGCATCGAATGGCAATTGATATGCCAGACGCCGCCGAAGCTGCGGTGCCGGCCGTCCAGCGCCGCGTCGAGCTCCGCGTGATACGGCCGCCAATAACGGTCGACGCGCGAGCGCACCTCCGCGCTCGCCAGCTTGCGCGCGTACATTGGCGTACCGCCGCGCGCCAGCCGCCAAACAAGGCCGATGCCCTGCTGCGTCTTGCGCGACGGCGCGATCGGCTCGGGCCACGCGTCCGCGAGGAGGTCGGCATCAATGTCGGCCAGGCTCCGGTTGGCGTCGATGTACGCGCGCGGAAACCGGGCCTCGATCAACGTGGCGCCATGCGCGGGCGCTGCGCTCCATAACCGCGCGACATGCGTATCCTCGGCCTGGCGCACCACGTCCCTCGGCGGCGCATGGTCGAAATCGTCCGGATACCATTCGCCCGAATGCGGTGAATCGAGCACCAGCGCAATCGCCGCGCCAGGGGGATCGTGGCGTTCGAATACGTCGCGGTGTACAACCCCCACGCTTGCGGCTGTCGCCGCTGGGCTGCCCCCAGGGGCAGCCTGCTGTCGCGCGGTCTTGGGCGGCCCGGCGGCGCTCATGGATGAATCATGGCGTATTGAGGAAGCACGCCGACTTGCGGTTCGGCGCGATCTCGAGCAACGGCGGAACGTTCACTCGACACTTGTCCATTACGTAGGGACAGCGCGGGTGGAAGTGACAGCCGGGTGGCGGGCTGAGCGGCGACGGAATCTCGCCCTTGATCGGCACGAAGGTTCTTTTTTTCGGCTCGACCTTCCCCGCTTCGGCGAGCAGCGCCTGCGTGTACGGATGATTCGGATGCGCAAACAGCTCGGACGCGGGCGCGCTCTCGACGACGCGGCCGAGATACATGACGACCACGCGGTCCGCGAGGAAGCGCACGACGCCGAGATCGTGACTGATGAAGAGGTACGTGAGGTTCAGCGCACTGCGCAATTCGGTGAACAGGTTGAGCACTTGCGCCTGGATCGACACGTCGAGCGCGGCCACCGATTCGTCGCACACCAGGAACTCCGGCTTCACGGCGAGCGCGCGGGCAATCCCGATGCGCGCGCGCTGCCCCCCGGAGAATTGATGCGGATAGCGCCGCATCAGCGTCGGATCGAGGCCGACGCGGTTCAGCATGAGTCCCGCGTATTCCGTCTGCTGCTTGGGGCCGATGACGCGGTGGGCGACCGGAGCCTCACCGACGATGTCGACGACGCGCATCCGCGGGTTGAGCGACGCATACGGGTCCTGGAAGATCATCTGCATCTTGAGCTGCTGCTTGCGCGCCGCGGCGGCGGGCAGGCGCGCCAGCGGTACGCCCCGCCAGAACCGCTCGCCTTCGGATAGCGGCAGCAAGCCGACCGCAAGGCGGCCGAGCGTCGATTTTCCGCATCCGGATTCGCCGACGAGCCCCACGACTTCGCCGGGGGCAATGGCCAGATCGACGTGATCGACGGCGTGGACGACCTCTTCCTTCATGCCCGCGCCGAACGCGTTGCCGATGCGCGCGGCGACATCCAGCGACTTCACGAAGCGCTTCGAAACACCCTTCAACTCGACGAGGGCACCGAGATCCACGGCGCGATTGGCGGTCGCCGGATTCATGAATGCAAAGGATGAAAGCAACGCGTCATTTGGCCGGGCCCGCCCACCGGACGCATCTCCGGCGACACGGTGCATTCGACGGTCGCATACGCGCATCGCTCGCGGAACGGACATCCGGCCGGGAGGTCGAGCAACGACGGCGTCATTCCTGGAATCTGCTTCAACCGGCGTCCACGTTCGTTGTTGGCCGGCACGGAATCGAGGAGACCGCGCGTGTACGGATGCACTGGACGCCCGAGCACCTGCTCGCAGGTCCCCTCCTCGACAATGCGCCCGGCGTACATCACGCACACCCGATCGGCAAGCCCGGCGATGACCGACAGGTCGTGCGTGATCCAGATCACCGCCGTGCCGGTGTCGCGGGCCAGCTTCTGCATTTCGTACAGGATTTGACCCTGGATCGTCACGTCGAGCGCCGTCGTGGGCTCGTCGGCGATGATCAGATCGGGACTGTTGAGCAACGCGATGGCGATGGCGACGCGCTGCCGCATGCCGCCGGAAAACTGATGGGGATAGGCTTCCAGCCGCTCGTCCGGCGAGGGGATGCCGACCCGGACCAGCGCTTCGCGGGCGCGCCCCCGCGCTACGTCTTTGGTCACCTTCCGGTGGGCGAGAATGGCCTCGATCATCTGGACCTCGATGCGCAGCACCGGGTTCAGCGTCATCATCGGATCCTGGAAGATCATCGCGATCCGGTTGCCGCGCATGTGACGCTGCGCTTCGGCATCCAGCGCACGCAGGTCGATTCCGTCGAGGACGATGCTGCCGCCGATGATCCGGCCGGGAGGATCGATCAAGCCCATCAGCGAATAGCCGGTCATCGACTTGCCGGAGCCGGATTCGCCGACGAGGCCCAGCACCTCGCCGCGGGCAACGGTGAACGAGACATCGTCGACGGCCTTGACCACGCCCACCTTGGTGAAGAAATGCGTGCGGAGGCCTTCGACGACGAGGACCGGTTCTTTCAGCGCCTGGTCCGACTCCCTCATTGCCCCGGCTTCGCCCGCGTCGCTCATCGCTGCATGCGTGGATTCAGCACGTCGCGCAATTGATCGGCGACGAGATTGATGCTGACGATCGTGAGCAGCAGCGCCACGCCCGGGAAGAAACTGATCCAGTATTTCCCCGACAACAGGTACTGATAGCCGTTGGCGATCAGCAGCCCGAGCGAGGGCTCGGTAATGGGCAACCCGAGACCCAGGAACGAGAGCGTTGCTTCGAGGGCAATCGCCGCAGCGACCTGCACGGTCGCCACGACAATCATCGGCGGCAGGCAGTTGGGCAGCAAATGCCGAAATACGATGCGTGCCGGCGACAGGGCGAGGCAGCGCGCCGCCTCCATGTATTCCTTGCGTTTCTCGACGAGCGCCGCGCCGCGCACGGTGCGCGCGTAGTACGCCCACTGGACCGTGACGAGCGCGGCGATCACCTTGCCGATGCCCTGCCCGAGCACCGCGATGAGGATCAGCGCGATGAGGATCGCCGGGAACGACAGCTGGATGTCGACGACGCGCATGATCAGGGTTTCGACCTTGCCGCCGAAATAGGCGGCGGTCAGGCCCATGGCCAGCCCGATGATCAACGCGAGCACCGTGCTGGCCGCGCCCACCATCAGCGAAATGCGCAGGCCATAGAAGATCGCCGACAGCATGTCGCGACCCTGGTCGTCGGTGCCCAGCCAGAACGTACCGCCCGTGGGTGCCGCCGAACCGGGCGGCAGCTTGCTCTCCATTACGTCGAGTTGCGCAAGATCGTAGGGGTTCTGCGGTGAAATCAGCGGCGCGAAGATCGCGATGGCCACGATCAGCAGCAGCAATCCAAGCCCGAACACCGCGACAGGATTCGCGAGAAAATCGCTGACGATCCGCCGGAACGGGCTCTGCGCGCCGCGGTCCGCGGCGGAAACGGGGAGCCCGGGCAGAACGGTACTCATTGGGGAATACCTGGAAAGGCTCCGGGCATCAGGGTGTCATCCTTTGGAGTCCGTCAGCCGCACGCGCGGGTCCAGCATCGAATACAGGACGTCGACGGCGAGATTGATGATGATGAACAGCGTCACGATGACGAGCAGGTAGCTGACGATCACCGGCCGGTCGAGCAGGTTGATCGAATCGATCAGGAGCTTGCCCATCCCCGGCCACGCGAAGACGCTTTCGGTCACGATCGCGAACCCGATCAGCGCGCCGAACTGCAATCCGATCACCGTGACGATCGGGATCAGGATGTTGCGCAGCACGTGCACGCCGATGACCCGCCGGTTGGTGAGGCCCTTGGCGCGCGCGAACTTCACGTAGTCCTGCTGCAGCGCCTCGTGCGCGCCCGAGCGCGTGAGCCGGATCAGCAGCGCAAGGTTGAACAGCGCGAGATTGGTCGCCGGCATGATGAGATGCGTGATGCCTTCCCACGACAGGAACGACACGGGAAAGATTCCGAACAACAGGGACGTCGGGCCGCGACCGTTCGATGGAAGCCAGCCCAGCATGACCGAGAACACCATGATCAGCATCAGGCCGACCCAGAACGTGGGAAGCGAGAAGCCGAGGATCGAGCCGCCCATGATCGAGCGCCCGGCGATGCCGTTGGGCTTGAGACCGGCCCACAGCCCCAGCGGGATGCCGAGCACGACCGCAATCAGCATCGCGGAGAGGGCGAGCTCCATCGTCGCCGGCATGCGCTCCAGGATGAGACCCAGCGCGGACGTCGCGTGCACGAACGATTTGCCGAGATCGCCGGTCAGCGCACCCTTGAGGAAGACGAGGTACTGCTCCCACAGCGGCTTGTCGAGACCGAGCGCCGCGATCGCGTTTTCGCGGTCGATCTGGTCCGCCTGCGGGTTGATCAGGATGTCGATCGGGTTGCCGATCGCATAGACGCCGACGAATACGAGCAGCGACATCACGAAGAGCACGACCACGCTCTGCATGCTGCGGCGGATGATGTAGACCAGCATCAGGAGTCAGAGGTCAGAAGTCAGGCGTCAGATGCGCCGGCGCGTCCGGTGGCGGCGCCTCAAGCGCCGGATGTCATTGTGGTGCGCAACGACGAACGCGACAAGCCGCTCCGCCTCGGGTCAATCCGACGCAGACGATCAACGGCGCTCCATGCGCCGCCCCGGAAGGCGCCGCGGCGGCTGTCCTCTGTCATCTGACATCTGTCATATGTCCTGACTAGCTTCCCGCCTTGGCGGGAGCGGCCAAACTCGCTTCATTCTTGACGGGCCTGAACTGGAACGCCAGCGTGTATTCATCGGTGCGCGGGATGTACTGGACGTTCTTCTTGGTCGCCCACATCGTGAACTGGAAGTGGATCGGCATGATCCCGAGATCCTGCATCGCGAGATCGGTCGCGCGCTGCAGCATGATCGACCGGTTCTCATCGTTGACCTGCTGCAGCGCCTGCTCGATCAGGTAATCCACCTTCGTGTTGCTGTAGCGGCCCCAGTTCACCGCGCCCAACCCCTTGTCGCGATTGAACGTCGCGAGCAGCGAGCGCAGCGGCGACGACGCTTCGCCGGTCGACGCGCCCCAGCCGACCATGTGGAAGCTGAATTCCTGCTTCGAGGCGCGGCCCGAATACGGCCCCATGGGCGCGGTTTCCACCTTGGCCACGATGCCGACGCGCGAAAGCATCTGCGCCACCGCCTGCACGATCTTTTCGTCGTTGACGTATCGCCCCGAGGGGCCGTGAATCGTGATGTTGAACCCATTCGGATAACCGGCCTCGGCAAGCAGCTTCTTCGCACCTTCCGGATCGTAGACCTCGGCCTTGAGCGCCGGGTTGTGCCCGAAGAGCTTTTCGGAAACGAGCTGGCCGGAGGGAATCGCCTGCCCTTCCATCACGCGCTCGGCGATCGCCGGCCGGTTGATGGCTTTGGAGATCGCACGGCGAACGCGCACGTCGAGCAGCGGATTCTTGTCGAGCGGCTTGCCGTCCTTGGCGGTGATGAACGGACTGACGCGATTCAGGTGGTCGAAGTTGAAGTAGATCACGCGGTGGGAGATCTTCGACGTCAGCGTGAACTTGGGATCGGTCTTCAGGCGGGCGATGTCGGCGGTGGGCGGTTGCTCGATGGCATCGACATCGCCGGAGAGCAACGCGGCCATGCGCGCCGGCTCGTTCTTGATGATCTTGAACTGGACTTTCTCGTACGCCGGCTTGTCGCCCCAGTAGCTGTCGTTGCGGACGAGGTCGATGCGCTCGCCGTTGACATAGCGAACCAGCTTGTAGCGGCCGCTGCCGATCGCCGCCTTCCCCGAATTGAAGTCCTCGGTCGACGCGTTGGCGGCGACTTTCTTGGACACGATGTAGATCGTCGACAGGTCGTTGGGCGCCAGCGGGTACGGCGCCGCGTACTTGAAGCGGATCGTGTACGGATCGACGATCTCCTTTGCGACGATCGCCTTCGTATAGGCGCTGAACGGTCCCGGGCTGTTCGGCACCAGCGGCACACGGTCGATCGAGAACACCACGTCCTCGGCGGTCAGCTCGCTGCCGTCATGGAACTTGACGCCTTTGCGCAGCTTGAACTCCCAGGTCTTGTCGTCGATCGTCTTCCACGACGTGGCAATGCCGGGAATCATCCGCGAATCGGGATCCATCTGGACGAGCTTGTCGAAAATGTGCTCGGCGATGTTGTTGTTCGGAAACAGGTTGAAGAAATGCGGGTCGATGGACGTAACGTCGGCGGCGACCGCGATCTTCAGCTCTTGCGCGACGATGGGTGCGGTGAAGGCTACCGACGCCGCGATCGCGACGGCGGCTGCCAGCCGATGCAAGGCAGGAATTCGACGCATGGAAACCTCGGGCGATATGGAAACGAGAGGGACCGGGCTGGCGCCCCTCCCCGGGGAATTCGCCAGTACGGCGGCAATCTAGCCTAGTTACCGCAGTGCGTCAAAGCGAAGAAACGGGTGCACCGCCGCTGTGCCGCCGCGCCACAACGGCGCAGCCAGCGCTCGCGCTACCCTTTTTCCAGCCGCTCGGAGGCCGGTTCGCAACGCGGTAGATGGGCGCGAATGATCGCATCCAGCGACGCATAGAATTTTTCATCGGTCGCAAGGTCGCTTGCGGCAAGTGCGCGAGCCGCGGTGTCCGACAATGGCTTGCCTGCCTCGTTGAACGCGCGCGCGTCGACCAGCAGTCCGCGGTCGTAACGCAATTCAGCGCGCAGCCGCCCATTCGGATACCACGAGCGTTTGGTCCCGGAAAGAAAGCCGTGCGCGTAGACCGCTTCGAGCTTGGGCTTGGGATCGTCGGTCCGCTCGCCCGCCCACCACAATGCAAGCGTGCCGGACAACGCGCCCTCGTCGTAGGGAAGCTGCGCGATGCGCACGCCGCGGCTCGACCAGAACAGGAAGCTGCCGGTGCGCTTGCCCTTGTTGAACGCGCCGACGACGCGCACCTGGCCGCCGGGTGCGCGAAGCTCGTACGAACCGTGCGGCTGGCCTTCGCGGCAGCTGCCCTCGATGACCAGATCTTGCGCGGCCGCGGATGCCTGCAGCGCGAGGCTCGCCAGAACGGCGAACGCTATCTTTTGCGGGTCGCCCACCATGCACCAAGCTCGCCTACGATGCCGCGCCGGAACGCGAGCACGCAGACGACGAAGATCAATCCGGTAATGACCGTCACCCACTGACCGAATCTCGCGAGGTAGCTCTCGAGGCCGATGATCGCGAACGCGCCGACAACGGGGCCGAAGATCGTCCCCATGCCGCCGAGCAGCGTCATCAGCACCACTTCGCCGGACATCGTCCAGTGCACGTCGGTCAACGACGCGAGCTGGAAGACGATCGCCTTCACCGATCCGGCCAGTCCCGACAGCGCGGCCGACAGCACGAACGCCAGAAATTTGTACCTCTCGGCGTCGTAACCGAGCGAAATGGCGCGCGGCTCGTTTTCCCGGATCGCCTTCAGCACCTGGCCGAACGGCGAATGCACGATCCGGTAGATGAACACGAACGCGGCCAGGAAAATCGCGAGCACGACGTAGTACATGACGAGCGTCCTGGTCAGGTCGAGCACGCCGAAGAGCATGCCGCGCGGCACCGACTGGATGCCGTCTTCGCCGTGCGTGAACGGCGCCTGCAGATAGAAGAAGAAGATCATCTGCGCCAACGCCAGCGTGATCATCGCGAAGTAGATGCCCTGGCGGCGGATGGCCAGCGCGCCGACGACCGCGCCGAGCACCGTCGAGGCGAAGGTGCCGATGAAGATCGCCGCTTCCGGCGGCCAGCCCCATTCCTTCGCCGCGTGCGCGCAGACATAGCCGGCGGTACCGAGGAACATCGCATGGCCGAACGACAGAAGGCCGCCGAAGCCGATCAGCAAATTGAATGCGCACGCGAAGAGCGCAAAGCACAGCGCCTTCATCAGGAAGACCGGATACACGCCGATCCACGGCGCAATTGCAAGCACGGCCGCCATCAGCACCGTTGCCAGCGCAATGCCCGCTCGGCCGCTGGTGCGCGCCATGGGAACCGATTCGATGCGGTCGGTCATGTCAGTCCAGCAGGGCCGTCCCAAGGGACTGACCCGCCCCCGCGGGGGCAGCGAAGCGAAGCGAGCGTGGGGGGGTCATATCAGTCTCGCAGGGCCGTCCCAAGGGACCGAACCGCCCCCGCGGCGGGCAGCGAAAGCGAAGCGAGCGTGTGGGTCATCCTAGCGTTCCTTCCCGAACAGCCCCTGCGGCTTGACCAGCAGGACCAGCACCATGACGACGAAAATGACCGTGTTGGAAGCCTCGGGATAGAACACCTTGGTGAGTCCTTCGACCACGCCCAGGCCGAAGCCGGTGAGAATCGCGCCCAGGATCGAGCCCATTCCGCCGATCACGACCACCGCGAACACGACGATGATGAGGTTCGAGCCCATTTGCGGGCTGACCTGGTAGATCGGCGCCGCCATGACGCCGGCCAGCGCGGCAAGCGCAACGCCGAAGCCGTACGTCAGCGTGATCATGCGTGGCACGTTGATGCCGAACGCCTGCACGAGCGCGGGATTCTCGGTGGCCGCGCGCAAATACGATCCAAGCTTGGTGCGCTCGATCACGAACCACGTGCCCAGGCAAACGATGAGCGAAGCGATGATCACCCAGGCCCGGTACTTGGGCAGGAACATGAAGCCCAGGTTGAACGCACCGGCAAACTCATCCGGGAGCCGATACGGCTGCCCCGAGCTGCCGTAGTAATTGGTGAACACGCCCTGGATGATCAGCGCGAGGCCGAAGGTCAGCAGCAGCCCATAGAGATGGTCGAGCTTGTACAGCCGCGAGAGCATCGTGCGCTCGATCACGACGCCGGTAAGGCCCACCGCAATCGGCGCGATCAGCAGCGACCACCAATAGCCGACGCCGAATTGTTCGAGCAGGAACCACGCGCAGAAGGCACCCATCATGTATTGGGCGCCGTGCGTGAAGTTGATGATATTGAGCAGGCCGAAGATCACGGCCAGCCCCAGGCTCAGCATCGCATAGAACGCGCCGTTGATGAGGCCGATCAGCAGCTGGCCGAAGAGCGCCTGGGTAGGTATGCCAAATATTTCAGTCATGGCGTTCCACCAGGCGCGCCTGCAGGTTGGAGCGGCGCCATGCGCCGCTCAACCTGCCGGATATCCGTCACGGCGATCACGAATCGAGTCAACATCGATATCGGCGCGCCGTGACGGACATCCATGGTCACGAGTTACTTGACCAGCGGGCACTCGCCATCCTTCAACGGCCGGAACGCCTGGTCGGCTGGAATCGTCGCGCGCACCTTGTAGTAGTCCCAGGGTCCCTTCGATTCCGACGGCTTCTTCACTTCAACGAGGTACGCCGGGTGAATCTTGCGGCCGTCGACGCGGATCGTGCCTTTTCCGAACAACGGGTCATCGGTCGGCATCTCCTTCATCTTCGCGACCACCTTGGTGCCGTCGTCGCTCTTCAGCGCCTCGACCGCCTTGAGGTAATGCAGCACCGAAGAGTAGACGCCCGCGTGAACCATCGTCGGATAAATGCCCTTGTCCAGTGCGGAGAAGCGCTTGGCGAACGCCCGCGTCTGGTCGTTCGAGTCCCAGTAGAACGTATTGGTGACGATCAGGCCCTGCGCCGTCGGCAGGCCGAGTGCATGGATGTCGGTCAGGAACACGAGCAGGCCGGCGAGGTTCTGGCCGCCCTTGACGATCCCGAACTCGGCCGCCTGCTTGATCGAGTTCGTCGTGTCGCCGCCCGCATTCGCGAGGCCGATGATCTTCGCCTTCGACGCCTGCGCCTGCAGCAGGAACGAGCTGAAGTCCTGCGTGTTGAGTGGCGCGCGCACCTTGCCCAGCACCTTGCCGCCGTTCTTCAGCACGACGGCTTCGGTATCACGCTCGAGCGCGTGACCGAACGCGTAGTCGGCGGTCAGGAAAAACCACGTATCACCACCCGACTTCACCGTCGCGCCGCCGGTGCCGTTGGCCAGCATCCACGTGTCATAGGTCCAGTGAACGGTGTTCGGCGAGCACGCCTTGCCGGTGAGATCCGACGACGCCGCACCGGAGACCAGGAACACCTTGCCCTTGTCCTTGGTGATCTGATTGACGGCGAGCGCGACGCCCGAGTTCGGTACGTCGACGATCACATCCACTTTGTCGACGTCATACCACTGGCGCGCGATGGCCGAGCCTACGTCGGGCTTGTTCTGGTGGTCGGCCGAAACCATTTCCACCTTGTAGCCGCGCTTCTCGATGCCCGAATCCTCGACCGCCAATTTGGCGGCCACCACGGATCCGGCGCCGGCGAGATCGGTATACAGGCTCGACATGTCGGACAGCACGCCAATCTTGATGACGTTGTCCGAAACCTGTGCATGGGCGGCGGGTATCGCCAGCGCTGCGGCGACTGCCACGCCGACGAGGGTGCGTTTGAACGTATTCATTCTGCCTCCACTGAGTAAGGTACTGCGTTACCGCTACACGCCGAGATAGTCATGCAGCTTGTCCATGTTCGCGTCGAGGTCCACGTTGCGGATCATGTCGATCACGCGACCGTGCTCGACCACGTAGTGCCGATCCGCGACCGTGGCCGCGAAGCGGAAATTCTGCTCGACCAGCAGGATCGTGAAACCTTCCGTCTTCAGGCGCGCGATGGTCCGCCCGATCTGCTGGACGATGACGGGCGCGAGGCCTTCGGTCGGCTCGTCGAGCAGCAGCAGCTTGGCGCCAGTGCGCAGGATCCGCCCGATCGCGAGCATCTGCTGTTCGCCGCCCGACAGCTTCGTGCCCTGGCTTGCTCGCCGCTCCTTGAGGTTTGGGAACAATTCGTAGATCTGCTCGACCGGCAGGCCGCCTTCGCGCACCACCGGCGGCAACAGCAGGTTCTCCTCGACGGTGAGGCTCGCGAAGATGCCCCGCTCTTCCGGGCAATAGGCGATCCCGCGGCGGGCGATGCGGTTGGACGGCAGCCGTGCCGTCTCCTCGCCCTCGAACAGGATCGATCCTTCGCGCCGCGGCACGATGCCCATGATCGAGCGCAGCGTCGTGGTCTTCCCCGCGCCGTTGCGACCGAGCAACGTGACGACTTCACCGCTTGCGACGTCGAAATCGACGCCATGCAGGATATGCGACTCGCCGTACCACGCATTCAAGCCGCGCACGACGAGCAACGGTGCGACGTCCGCACGGGCGGCTGGAGGGCGCTCGAGCACCGGCTCAGGCATGTCCCGCTCCCAGGTACGCCTGCACGACTTCCGGGTTCTTCGACACCGTCGCGTAATCGCCCTGAGCAAGAATCTCGCCGCGCGCCAGCACCGTGATGTGATCCGACAGCGTCGACACGACGGACAGGTTGTGCTCGACCATCAGCACCGTGCGATTCGCCGCCACCTTCTTGATCAACGCGGCAATCTTGTCGACGTCGGTATGGGTCATGCCGGCGGTCGGCTCATCGAGCAACATCATCTCCGGCTCGAGCGCGAGCGTCGTCGCGATCTCCAGCGCCCGCTTGCGCCCATAGGCGAGCTCGCCCGCGGCTGTATCCGCGAATTCCGAGAGGCCGACGGCGTCGATCAGCGACCGCGCACGGTCATCGAGCTCGGTCAGCGTCGATTCGGATCGCCAGAAATCAAACGAATGGCCAAGCTTGCGCTGCAGCGCGATGCGCACGTTTTCGAGGACCGTGAATTTGGGAAACACCGCGGAAATCTGGAACGACCGGACGAGGCCCATCCGTGCGATCGATGCCGGTCTCGATCCGGTGATCTCGCGTCCGTTGAAAAAAATCTGGCCGCGCGTCGGCGTCAGGAAATGCGTGAGCAGATTGAAGCAGGTCGTCTTGCCGGCGCCGTTGGGACCGATCAGTGCGTGAATCGTTCCGCGACGAACCGTCAGGCTCACGTTGCTGACCGCAACGAAGCCTTTGAACTCCTTCGTCAGTCCGCGTGTTTCGAGAATGGTGTCGTCGGCCATGCGTGCTGGGCGCACGTTGACGGCGCCGTTCCCCCCTCTGCAGGTCGGCGATTATGGTGCGCCATCCTCAATTGCGCAACCGGCAGGGGTATCACGGGCGCCAGTTTGGTGCACGCTTGCCGAGGAAGGCGTCGACGCCTTCAGCGGCATCGGGCTCGAGCATGTTGCACGCCATCGTTTCCCCTGCCAGCGCGTACGCGCTTTCCAGCCCCAACTCCATTTGCGCATGGAACGCGCGCTTGCCAAGCGCGACGACCGCGGGGCTCTTGGCCGCGATGACGGACGCCAGCGCGTGCACGGCGCCATCGAGCTCCGTCGCAGGCACGACGCGATTGACGAGGCCCCAATCGAGCGCGGTCCGCGCGTCGATCAGCTCGCCGGTCAGGAGAAGCTCCAGCGTGCGCTTGCGGCCGATGTTGCGTCCCACGCCGACGGCGGGCGTCGTGCAGAAAATGCCGGCGTTGATTCCCGACAGTCCGAATTTGGCGGAATCGGCAGCGACGGCGAGATCGCACATCGACACCAGCTGGCACCCGGCGGCGGCGGCCGCGCCATGGACGCGCGCGATCACCGGCTGCGGCAATCGAATGAGCTTCAACATCATTTGCGTGCAGGCGTCGAACAGCCCGCGCTGCCAATCGCGGTCGATGTGGGCGCGCATCTCGTTCAAGTCGTGGCCGGCGGAGAAGGCCCGGCCGGCGCCGGCCAGCACGACAACGCGTATGGAGCGATCGAGAGCGATCTGGTCCAGCGCGGCGTCGATCGCGGCAATCATCGATGTCGAGAGCGGGTTGAACCGCTCGCCGCGATTGAGGGTCAGCGTGCAAATACCGTCGCTGCTAGTCGTCAGCACGTAGGGTTGCAGGCTCGCTTCCAGTGGTGCGTTCATGCCGTGCTCCTCAAATCAATGCTGCCATTCTAGTGCCGCAAGCGCCGCGATGCCGACATAGCTCCAGGATCGTTCGCAGACAAAATATACCGCTGAGTAATTGATAGATTTGTAGCGATATCTGCTATAATTTATGTATGTGACAGTGATTTAAACTCACAAATGGCCGCCGACCCACGATTCGATATCCTGCGTGCGCAAATCACCGCCGACTGCCGTCGTCCGGAGGCGGACATGGTCGCCCCGCTCATCGCCGAGGCCGCGTTATCGGAAACGACGTTGCGCGCCGCCCAGTCGCTGGCGGCTTCGCTGGCGGCGGCCGTGCGCGCGGAACGCCACAAGGCGGGCGGCGTCGATGCGCTGATGCTCGAATTCTCGCTCGACTCGCGCGAAGGAATCGCGCTCATGTGCCTCGCCGAAGCATTGCTGCGCATTCCGGACGCAGCGACCCGCGATCGCCTGATCCGCGACAAGATCGGGCAAGGCGATTGGCACGCGCATGTCGGGCGCAGCCCTTCGCTGTTCGTGAACGCCGCGGCGTGGGGACTGCTCGTCACCGGCAAGCTCGTCGATTCGCGCAGCGAGGGCGCGCTCGAATACGCGCTGACCTCGCTTCTGCGCAAGGGCGGCGAGCCGCTCATTCGCAAGGGCGTCGATCTCGCCATGCGGCTCCTGGGCAAGCAGTTCGTCCTCGGCCGCACGATCGAGGAAGCGCTCGCGAACGCGCGCGAGCGGGAGGCGCGGGGGTACCGGTTTTCCTTCGACATGCTGGGCGAGGCGGCGCTCACCGACGCCGACGCGCGTCATTATCTTGCTGCCTACGAACACGCGATCCACGCGATCGGAACGGCGGCCGGACGCGCCGGCGCGTATGCTGGCCCCGGTATTTCCATCAAGCTGTCCGCGCTGCATCCTCGCTACGCGCGATCGCAGCGTGACCGCGTGCTCGCGGAGCTTGCGCCGCGCGTGGCCGGTCTCGCGCTGCTCGCGCGCCGCTACGACATCGGTCTCAACATCGATGCCGAGGAAGCCGACCGGCTGGATCTTTCGCTCGATCTTTTCGAAGCGTTGGCGGCGGATCCCGCGCTCGCTGGATGGAATGGCCTGGGATTCGTCGTGCAGGCGTACCAGAAGCGCGCCCGCGCGGTGATCGATTGGCTGATCGCGCTCGGACGCCGTCAGGACCGCCGATTGATGGTGCGCCTCGTCAAGGGCGCGTACTGGGATACCGAGATCAAGCGCACCCAAGTCGACGGCCTTCCCGACTATCCGGTGTTCACGCGCAAGGTTCACACCGATGTTTCCTACCTGGCGTGCGCAAAGGCGATGCTGGCCGCACCCGACGCGCTGTATCCGCAGTTCGCGAGCCACAATGCCTTCACGATCGCCGCCGTCCACACGCTGGCCGGCGATGCCGACTACGAGTTCCAGTGCCTGCACGGGATGGGCGAGTCGGTGTACGACCAGGTGGTCGGCAATGATCGGCTGCGACCGCACAGCCGCGAGCGAGGAGGCCCTTACTGCCGAATCTACGCGCCGGTCGGATCGCACGAAACGCTGCTGGCCTACCTGGTGCGCCGGCTGCTCGAGAACGGCGCCAACACGTCGTTCGTCAACCGCATCGTCGACCCCGCCGTGGACATCGCCGAATTGGTTGCCGATCCGGTCGCGCGTGCGCGCAGCACGGGTGGAAGCCCGCATCCGCGCATTCCGCTGCCGGCCGCGCTCTATCCCGATCGCGGGAATTCGCGCGGCCTCGATCTTTCCGACGAGGCGGTATTGCGCGATCTGGAGCTTCAGCTGGCCGCCGAGCCGCCGCGTTATGCCGCGGCGCCGATCCTCGCCTCGGCCGTCGATCGCGCTTCGCGCGCGACGATTGCGATCGTCAATCCCGCCGACCACCGCGACGTCATCGGCGAGGTGGAAGAGGCTGACGCGGCCGATGTCGCGCATGCCGTCGCGATCGCCGCCGCCCCCGAGAACGCGTGGTCAAGCGTCGAAGCGACCGAACGCGCCGACTGTCTCGACCGCGCAGCCAATCTGCTCGAGGACGCGCGACCGAACCTCATGCTGCTCGCGGTACGCGAAGCGGGAAAGACCTTCGCCGACGCCGTCGGCGAAGTGCGCGAGGCCGCCGATTTCTGCCGCTACTACGCGGCGCAGGCGCGCCGCGAGCTCGGCGGAACGACTCCGCGCGGGCCGATGGCGTGCATCGCGCCGTGGAATTTTCCGTTGGCTATTTTCGCCGGGCAAATCAGCGCTGCGCTCGCCGCAGGAAACCCGGTGCTCGCGAAGCCGGCCGAACAGACGCCGCTGATCGCGGCAGAAACGGTGCGCATCTTTCATCGTGCCGGCATTCCCCCGTCCGCGCTCCAGCTGTTGCCGGGCCGCGGCGAAATCGTCGGCGCCGCGCTCGTCGCCGATCCACGCATCGCGGGCGTGCTGTTCACCGGATCCACGGCCGTGGCCCAGCTCATCAATCGCACGCTCGCCGGCCGCGACGACGACCCGGTGCTGATCGCCGAGACCGGCGGCCAGAACGCGATGATCGTCGACAGCTCCGCGTTGCCCGAGCAAGCGGTCACCGACGCGCTGACGTCGGCATTCGACAGCGCCGGTCAGCGCTGTTCGGCGTTGCGTGTGCTCTGCGTGCAGGACGACGTCGCCGACCGTGTGTTGCCGATGCTGGAAGGCGCGATGCGCGAACTGCGCATCGGCGACACGCGCTCGCTCGCCACCGACGTCGGACCGGTCATCGATCGGGAGGCGCAGGCGAGTCTGGACGACTATGTCGCGCGCTGGCGCGCGAAGGGCGCACCGGTGTTCGCCCTTCCCCTCCCGCCAGAATGCGCGAACGGTACGTTTGTCGCGCCAACCTTGATCGAGATCGACCATCCGGAGCAATTGACGCGCGAAGTCTTCGGGCCGGTGCTGCACGTCGTGCGCTTTCGCGATGGTGAACTGCCGCAGCTCATCGATGCGCTGAACGCGGCGGGTTATGGCTTGACGCACGGGATCCAGACGCGCATCGACGAAACCGTCGATCTCGTGTGCAGCCGCATTCGCGCAGGCAACATCTACGTCAATCGCAACATCATCGGGGCGGTGGTTGGCGTGCAACCGTTCGGGGGCGAAGCGCTGTCCGGCACCGGGCCGAAAGCGGGCGGGCCGCACTACGTTTGGCGGCTCGTGCGCGAGCCGCGGCCGCCGCGCGCCGGAGATGAAGTGACGCTTTCCGGTCCAACCGGCGAAACGAACACCCTTCTGCTGCGCCCGCGCGGCCGCGTCGCCTGCCTCGCAGCGACCGAAGCCGAACTGACGACGCAGGCGCGGATGGCAACGCAGCTGGGCAACACCGCGCTGCTGACCGCGTCGGCGGCGGCAACGCGTGTGTGCGCCGAAGTTGGCAGCCAGTGCATGGCGGTTGCGGACCCATTTGCCGCCGCGCCGGATGCCGTGCTGTTCGCAGGGGCCGACGATGACATTGCGGCGTTGCGCAAGCGGCTCGCCGCGCGAGAGGGACCGCTCATTCCGTTGGTCGTGCCGCGCAACGGTGTCTACGACGCTGCGCGACTCGTCAGCGAGCGCACAGTCACGATCAACACGACCGCGTCCGGCGGCAACGCGTCGCTGCTGTCGCTCGAAGAGGAAGAGCCCGCATGAAGAAGCTCGACGCCATCGACATCGCGATTCTCGATGCATTGCAACGCGACGGCCGCCTGAGCAACGTCGCGTTGGCCAAGGTCATCGGCTTGAGCCCGACGCCCTGCGCCGAACGCGTTCGCGCGTTGGAAAGCGCGGGCGTCATCACCGGCTACGCGACGAATCTCGATGCCGAACGGCTCGACCTCGGCCTCCTCGTATTCATCGAAATCGGGATCGACCGCACCTCCAAGGACGCGTTCGACCAATTCCGGGAGGCGATGCTCGGCATTCCTCAAGTCCAGGAATGCCACATGGTCGCCGGCGGCTTCGACTATCTGCTCAAGGTCCGCGTGCGCGACATGGCGGCGTATCGCGCGTTCCTCGGCGAAGTGCTGGCCAAGGTGCCCGGCATTCGCGAGACCCACACGTACGCGGTAATGGAGAACGTAAAGGAATCGCGGGTTGTCGATTTATCGCACTTGTCGGTAGCGTCGAGCTGAGGCCCGGGGTACCGAGGACAGCCGCGACACGCGACAGCTTCGACAAAACTCGCGACGATGCGCTACTCGATCGCCGCCGTCGACTTCGCCCGCTCGCGCAGCAGGAATTTCTGGATCTTGCCGGTAGACGTCTTGGGCAGCTCGCCGAAGACGATCTTCTTCGGCGCCTTGAAGCGCGCCAGCGATCGCTGGCAATGCGCGATCAGCTCGGCCTCGGTCACCTGCGCGTCCGGCTTCAGCTCGACGAACGCGCACGGTGTCTCGCCCCACTTCGGGTCGGGCTGCGCGACCACCGCCGCGGCGACCACCGCCGGATGGCGGTAAAGCACGTCCTCCACTTCGAGCGAGCTGATGTTCTCGCCGCCGGAAATGATCACGTCCTTGCTGCGGTCCTTGATCTTGACGTAGCCATCCGGCTGCATCACCGCCAGATCGCCGGAGTGAAACCAGCCGCCGGCGAATGCCTCGGCCGTCGCCGAAGGATTCTTGAGGTAGCCTTTCATCGTGATGTTGCCGCGGAACATGATCTCGCCCATCGTCTCGCCGTCCCACGGCACTTCGCGCATCGTCTCCGGATCCATCACCGTCATGCCCTCCTCCGCCGTGTAGCGCACGCCTTGCCGGCCGTTGCGCTCGGTCCGCGACCCGATATCGAGCGTCTCCCACTCGGCGTGCTTGGCGCACACCGCGGCCGGTCCGTACGTCTCGGTCAACCCATAGACGTGCGTGATGTCGAAGCCCAAGCGCTCCATGCCTTCGATCATCGATGCCGGCGGCGCGGCGGCGGCGACCGCGCCAGACACCTTGTGCGTGATCCCCTTCTTCATTTCCTCGGGTGCATTGATGAGGAGCGAATGCACGATCGGCGCCCCGCAGTAGTGGGTGACACCGTGCGCGCGAATTGCGTCGAAGATCGCCTGCGCTTCCACCTTGCGCAGACAGACGTTGGTGCCGGCGTTGGCGGCCATCGTCCACGCGAAGCACCAGCCGTTGCAATGGAACATCGGCAGCGTCCACAGGTAGACCGAATGCCGCGGCATCCCCCAGTCGATGATGTTGGACAGCGCATTGAGATACGCGCCGCGATGGTGATAGACGACGCCCTTCGGGTTGCCCGTGGTGCCCGACGTGTAGTTGAGCGAGATCGCCTGCCACTCGTCTTCGGGCGGCTGCCACGCGTAGGCTGGGTCGCCTTCGGCCAGCAACGACTCGTAATCGGTTTCGCCGACACGCTCGCCGCCGGGACCCTGCGGATCGACGACGTCAATGACGGCAATCTTGCGCTTCGACAGGCGCAGCGCCTCCTTGACCACGCGCGAGAACTCGGAGTCGGTCAACAGCACCTTCGCCTCGCCATGATCGAGCATGAACGCAAGGGCTTCGGCATCGAGCCGCGTGTTGAGCGTGTTGAGGACGCCGCCGGTCATCGGAGCTCCAAAGTGTGCCTCGATCATCTCCGGCGTATTGGCGAGCATCGCCGCCACCGTGTCGCCGACGGCGATGCCACGTCTGCTCAATGCGGAAGCGAGGCGCCGCGAACGATCGTAGGTTTCCTGCCACGTGTAACGCCGATCGCCGTGGATGACGGCAACACGCTTCGGCCAGGTGTAGGCAACGCGGGCCAGGAACGATACCGGCGTCAGCGGCGCATAGTTCGCGGCGTTGCGATCGAGATCGCGGGCATAAGGATTCATCAGTGCCTCCTCCGAAACGCGACGGCGGATGTTATGCCCGCATCGTAGCAAATCGCACGTGCCTGACGCTGCCAGCTTGCCCGTCCCCACCGATTTGGTTACGCTCGGGCCAGTCTTCCAGTTTGTGAGCAACGGCGCCTCCAATGGGTCATCGGCTGTCCAAGATCGTTACCCGCACCGGCGATGCCGGCACCACCGGCTTGGGCGACGGATCGCGAGTGCCGAAGGATTCGGCGCGCATCGGCGCGATCGGCAGCGTCGACGAGCTCAATTCGGTGGTTGGCGTCGTGCTCGCCGAGGGCCTGCCCGAAGCGATTGCCGCCTGCCTCGTCGCCGTGCAGCACGATCTGTTCGATCTCGGCGGCGAATTGTCGATTCCCGGGTACGCCGCAATCACCGACGCCCACATCGATCGGATCGAAGCCCATGTGGAGCGCTTCAACGCCGATCTCGCACCGCTCAAGGAATTCATCCTGCCCGGTGGATCGCGCGCCGCCGCGCTCGCGCATGTCGCGCGCACGGTGTGCCGCCGGGCCGAGCGAACGCTGATCGCGGCCGCCGCGACAGAAACGATCACCGACCGCTCCCGGGTGTATCTCAACCGCTTGTCGGATCTGCTGTTCGTCCTTGCCCGTGCGTTGAACCGCGCCGAAGGACGGCCGGATGTCCTTTGGCAAAAACAACGCTGACCGGGATGTCCGCGGCCCCGTCGTCCGACAAGAGCGTGCGCCTGGCGGGCCTGCTTTCGCGTGTCGCGCTCGGCGATCAGGCGGCGTTCGGCGAGTTCTACGAAGCCACGTCGCCGCATCTATACGGCGTCGCGCTGCGTATCTTGAGAGACCCCCCCGCCGCGGAGGAGATTCTGCAGGAGGCGTACGTCAATGTGTGGCATCACGCCGGCTCGTACGAGGTCGCGAAGAGCCAGCCGCTCACGTGGCTCACGACCATCGTCCGCAACCGCTGCCTGGATCAGCTGCGGCGGCGGGAGGTCGATACGGTAACGCTGACCGCCGACGACGATGACGCCCCGGAATACGACCTGCCGTCCGAAACCATGACACCGGCCGAAATGCTGGTGGCGGGCGCCGAGGCGCGTTCGGTCCGCGATTGCGTGGACGCGCTGGATGCCGGACCGAAGCAGGCGATCGCGCTGGCGTTCTACCAGGGCATGTCGCACTCGGAGCTGTCCAAACACTTGCACGAGCCGCTGGGGACCGTGAAATCGTGGGTGCGCCGCGGCCTGGAGAAACTGAAATCCTGCCTTGAGCGCGCGGGTTACGCGCGTAACGAATGAATCTGTCACGGCCCGATCGCCTGCCCCGCCTCGACGCGCTCGCCGCGGAGTATGTGCTCGGCACGCTACCGTCGCGTGCTCGCGTGCGGCTCGCACGCATCGCGCGCACCGATACGGTCGTGGCCGGCGCCATCCGCGCGTGGGAGCAACGTCTGGCGCCATTTGCCGAGGCCGCGCCACCGATCACGCCATCGCCTCGCCTGTGGCGGGTGATCGCGCTGCGTCTGGGGCTGGAACCGGTACGCCCGTCCACCGCCGGCCCGTGGTGGTCGCGGCTCGCCTTCTGGCGCGGATTTGCGTTGGCGAGCTTTACCGCGGCGCTGGTGCTGGGCGTGACGATGTTATCGCCGCAACCCGACCAGCCGATCGTGGTGGTGCTGGCAGGACCAGACGCCAAGCCGGCGTTGTTGGCCACGATGTCGCGCGGCGATCGTCAGGTCACGGTGAAAACGGTCGGCGGCGCGCCGGTCCCGCCCGGCAGATCGCTCGAGCTGTGGATGCTTCCCGAAGGCTCACCGCCCCGGTCGCTCGGCGTTCTCCCGGCCACGGGCGTCGGACGGCTCACGCTCCCAGCGCTACCCGACGTCGCGCTGGCGCGGGTGCCGGCGCTCGCGGTCAGCCTGGAGCAGGCCGGCGGTTCGCCCACCGGGGCGCCGCAAGGGCCGGTGCTCTATACCGGTGCCGTGCAACGGATGTATTGATCCTTTGCGCGCGGGTGCACAAAAAGCGCGGGCCGGACACCTCGCGGCGCCCGGCCCGTCATGTCTTCGGTAAGGTCAGCTGCGGGATTTGTAAGCGGCGGGCAGGTAAGGGCTCGCACGCTGCGCGGATTTTTCCCGATAGACGACCACGTCGATTATCGCCGGGAGGATCGCGACCTCGGTCGGGCCGAGCACCAGATGCTTGGGATCGACGTGCGCTTGTTGCGCGTTCGGCGCGAGTTGCATCGGCGCGATCACGGCCAGTCCGAGTGTCATCACGGTCGCGGCAACGGCGGCAATTCCGAAGGCCGGATGCAACCGGGGTTGGCGGTAGGCGGGCTGAAACTGCGTCTGGTCGTAAGTCATGGCGTCCTCTCGGGTTGCTGGTTCACGTCACCGGGCGATGTTTCGTTCCCGGCTGGCGCTTCTGACCTCTTGGATGCGGCGAATCACAGATTCGGATTCAGCTGCCTCGTAAGGTTTGAAGCGGGCGTGATGCAATCCTAGGCGAGGCTTTTGACGCCCTCAAGACGGGTGCGACGAAACGGCGCCGGGGCACCGCGAACGCACCCGGAGGGCGACGAAGCGGCGAAGCTGCTGGAGGCCAGCCGCCGAGCCGCCCAAAGCGGCCGCCGCCCTGGAGGGAATGACGCCAGAGGCATCCTCCGACGGGACATCTGCCCGCCGCAGGGCCGCCTCAAGGCGCCGCCCCCGTGGGGAAGGACGCCAGAGGCGTCCTCGGGGGGACCCTCACTCACTTCAGCGTTTCCTGAGCCGGTAGCTATCGGCCTGATCTTCCATCTCCCACCCTGCGGCGGCGAGTTCCGCGCGCAGGCGGTCGGCCTCCGCCCATTGCTTCGCGCGACGCGCGTTCTGGCGCGCGTCCGCGAGCGCTTGCACCGCGGCCGGAATGGTTTCCTGACGCGGTACCCACTCCGCCAGGCGGAGACCCAGCACGTCGTCGAACTTGATCAGCGTCGCGCGTTTCACCGCTGGTGGCAAATCGCCACGCAGCACTTCCCACGCGACGGCGAGCGCGCGCGGCACGTTGAGGTCGTCGTTCAATTCGTTGGTGAAACGCTCGAGATACGCAACGTCGGCGTGCGCGTGCGGATCGGCGGCCAACGCGAATATGCCGTTGCGCATCCGGCCAAGCGCGGTCGCCGCGGCATCCATCGCGTCCCACGAAAAGCTCATTTGCGTCCGGTAATGCGCGGTCAGGCAGAGGTACCGGTAGACGAGCGGGTCGTAGCCGCGATCGATCAGCGACTGCACGCGCAGGAACTCGCCGTCGGACTTCGCCATCTTGGCGTCGTTGAGCAACAGAAAATAGCCGTGCATCCAGAAGTTCGCGAGCCTGGTGCCGACGCGCGCCTCGGTCTGCGCGATCTCGTTGGTGTGATGGACGGGGATGTGATCCTCGCCGCCGCAATGGATGTCGAAGAAATCGCCCAGGTATTTCTGCGCCATCGCCGAGCATTCGATGTGCCACCCGGGAAAGCCCCGCCCCCACGGGCTGTCCCACTCCATCTGCCGCTGCTCGCCTTTGGGTGAAAATTTCCACAACGCGAAATCCGTGGGCAGCCGTTTTTCGCCGACTTCGATCCGCTTGCCCGCTTCGAGGCCGTGGATGTCCAAGCGCGCAAGATAGCCGTAGTCGTCCTGTCTCGACGTGTCGAAGTACACGCCGTCGGAAGTCGCGTACGTGTAGCCCTTGCGTTCGAGGTCGGCGATGAACTCGACCTGCTCGCGGATGTGGTCGGTCGCGCGGCAGAGGATCGTCGCGTCCTCGATGTGGAGGCGCGCGAGGTTCTCCACGAAATCCTCGGTGTACAGCTGCGCGATCTCCCACGCGGTCTTGCCGGTGCGCTTGGCGCCCTTCACCATCTTGTCTTCGCCTTCGTCCGCGTCCGACGTGAGGTGACCGACGTCGGTGATGTTCATGACGTGGCGCACCGCATAGCCATTCCAGCGCAGCACGCGCTTCAACACGTCCTCGAACAGGAACGTGCGGAAGTTGCCGATGTGCTGATAGTCGTACACCGTGGGGCCGCACGTGTAGAGACCGACCGGGCCGGCCGGCTGCAACGGCTCGAACGGTCGCAACGTGCGCGTGAAGTTGTCGTAGAAGGCGAGCGGTGCAGGCATGAATTACCTTGGAAACGAAAAAGCCGCCGGGCGGCAGGCCGGCGGCTTACGCGAAGGGGTCAGTGACGTCAGGCCCGTGCGCGCGCGCGCCGCCGCAAGAGGGCGCGACGACAACAGGCTGGGCGGGTGAAACCGGATCGCATACGGCCGATGTTATAAGCAAAGCGCCGTCGGATGCAAGGCGGCGCGCCATTGCGCGACGCGAGGCGCGCAGGGGCGAATTACGCGTCGCGGTAGAATGCGCGGGCTTTTGAGCGGACTGCGCGCCCTCCGACCCTCCTCATCACGATGCTGGCTTCCCTTTCCCGCGGCACCTGGTTTCTGCTCGGCCTTGTCTTGCTCATCGCCTGGTTCGCGGCGCTGGATACCCGCAAGCTGCAGCACCCCGACGAAGGACGCTACGCCGAAATCGCGCGCGAGATGGCGGTGAGCGGTGATTGGGTCACGCCAAGGCTCAACGATCTGAAGTATTTCGAGAAGCCGCCATTCCAGTATTGGGCGGGTGCCGCTACGTTCAACGCATTCGGCGTCGATGAGTGGACCGCGCGCTTGCCCTCGGCAATGGCCGGATTGCTCGCGGTCATCGCGGTGGGATTCACCGCAGCCCGCCTGGCGGGGCCGGACGCGGGCGCATACGCCGCGTTGGTGCTCGCGGGTACCGTTTGGCACGCCGGGCTCGCCCATCTGCTGACACTCGACTCCGTTCTTTCGTTCTGGCTCGCGCTTGCGCTCTGTGGATTCCTGCTCGCGCAACGGCCGGCGCTCTCGCCGTCCGCCCAACGCAACTGGATGCTGGTTGCTTATGCCGCGACGGCAGGCGCGACGTTGACCAAGGGCCTGGTCGCGCTGGTCATTCCGGGCGCCACGCTCGTGCTGTATTCGGTCGTCACCCGCGATATCGGACCTTGGCGGCGCCTGCATGCGCTGCCGGGAATCGCGCTCTATCTCGCGCTGACCGTCCCCTGGTTTGCGCTCGTGAGCCACCGGAATCCGGAGTTCGCCCGCTTCTTTTTCATCCACGAGCATTTCGACCGCTTCCTCACCGAAGAGCACAAGCGCACCGGCGGCTGGTACTACTTCATCCCGTGGCTCGTGATCGGCCTCCTGCCGTGGCTGCTCGTGTGGGCGTGGACGCTGCGCAGGAGCTGGCGCGGGGCGGCGGTGGCCGTCGATGGCTTCGCGTGGGAGCGCTTTTGCATCGTGTGGGCGGCGTTCGTGTTCGTGTTCTTCAGCCTCTCGGGCTCCAAGTTGCCGTCGTACATCCTGCCGATGTTTCCGGCGTTGGCCTTGGTATTGGGGTTCGAATTGACGCGCATCTCGACGCGCGTGCTGGCATGGATCGCGCTGCCGCTCGCCGTCGGGGCGCCGCTGCTGCTGGTCGCTGCCGCGCTGGGGTATGACCGCGCGGTGGCAATGATGGCGACCGACGCGACGCCCGCATCGGTCTATGCGGCGTTCGCCCCCTGGCTCGCGGCCGCGGTCACGGTGTTCGCCGCGGGCGGCATTGCGGCGTTCGCGTGGTTCCGCAACGGCGGCCCGGCGGCGCGGACGCTGGGCATCGCCGCGCTTTCATTGTCGATGTTGATCGGCATGCAGCTCGCGTTCGTCGGTCACGATGCGTTCAGCAGGGTACGCTCCGCCTACCAGATCCTGGAGGACGCGCAACGCGCGAACGATGGGAAACTGGATCCCGCGTTTCCCGTCTATCAGGTGCGAAGCTACGACCAGACGCTGCCGTTCTACCTCGGCCGTCCGACGCCGCTGGTCGATTATCGCGACGAAATGGGCCCGGGGCTCGACGCGGAGCCGGGCAAGGGATTCAACGAAGCGGCATGGATCGATGCGTGGAACGCCGCGCCGCAGGCCTATGCGCTCATGCCCGCCGCCGTTGCCAGCGAGCTCGCGGCGAAACAGGTGCCGATGCGCGAATTGGCGCGTGATCCGCGCCGCGTCTTTGTGGCCCGGCGATAGCGTGAGGGTCCAATGAGCGCCGCCGGGCCGTACAAGACCGCGGGACCGCTGGCTGCCTCTGGGGGCAGCGCGGCGGCGACAGCCGCGAGCGTGGGGGTCCAATGAGCGCCGCCGGGCCGTCCCAAGGCGCGAATGGCGCCCCCTCTGGGGGCAGCGTGGCGGCGACAGCCGCGAGCGTGGGGGTCCAAACATGACCGCCACGATGCCCTGGTCCGCCTTCGCGTTTCTCATCACCGGCGTCCTCCTGAACGCCGGCGCGCAATTGCTGCTGAAAGCCGGCACCAACGTGCTCGGCGTGATCACGCTGACCCGCGACAACTGGTGGGACACCTTCTGGCGCATGGGCACGCAGGGCTATTTCGTGGCCGGCGTTGCGTTCTACATGGTGAGCCTCGTCGTGTGGATCATGGGACTCTCGCGGGTACCGGTGTCGGTTGCCTATCCGATGTTGTCGCTGGGCTATGTGATCAACGCCGTGGCTGCCTATTACCTGTTCGGCGAAGCGGTCTCGGCGACGCGCTGGCTCGGTATCGGGTTCATCGTGGTTGGCGTGTGGCTGGTGGCGCGCTCCTAGGATGATCATGGCAAAGGGTCCTCATCTGCCGTTTGCACGACCGACGCTGGACGAGGCGACGATCGCCGACGTCGCCGCCGTCCTGCGCAGCGGCTGGATCACCAGCGGACCCAAGGTGAAGGCGTTCGAGGCCGCGCTCGCGGCCACCGTCGGGGGCCGGCCCGTGCGTGTAGCGTCGTCGGCAACCGCCGCCTTGGAAATAGCGCTGCAGCTCGCCGGTATCGGACCCGGCGACGAGGTCATCACCCCGGCCATGACGTTCTTCGCGGCGCCGAACATGATCGTCAAAGTCGGCGCCACGCCAGTATTTGTCGATGTCGAGCCGGGCACGCGCAACCTCGACATCGCCGCCACCGCGGCCCGGATCGGACCGCGGACCAAGGCGATCATGCCGACGCATTTCGGCGGCCTGCCCTGCGACATGGACGCGCTCTACGCGCTGGCCGCCGAGCACAAGCTGCGCGTGATCGAGGATGCGGCGCTGGCGATCGGTTCGAGCTGGCGCGGCAAACCGATCGGCAGCTTCGGCGACATTTGCATCTTCAGTTTTCATCCCAACAAGAACATCACGGCGATCGAAGGCGGCGCACTCGTCGTCAACAACGAGCGCGAGGCGCAGGAGATCGAGGTGCTGCGCTTCCACGGTATCGCGCGGCTGCCGGACGGCACCCGCGATGTGCCGGTCGTCGGCGGCAAGTTCAATCTCCCCGATGTCAACGCCGCCATCGGCCTGCGCCAGCTGGCGCAGCTTGCGGAGTTCAATGCAAAACGGCGCGCGCTGGTTGCACGCTACTTCACGCGCTTTCGCACCGACCCCCCGTGCGAGCTGCCACACCCGGGGTACACCGGCGACGAGGCCGGCCACAGCTGGAACATGTTCGCGCCCTTGTTGCCGCTGCCCTCTCTCACGCTGTCGCGCAAGGCGTTTCGCGACGCGCTGGAAGCGCGCGGGATCAGCACCGGCATCTCCTACGAGGCGGCGCATCTCGCAACGGCGTTCCGGCGCTTCGGCTATCATCGCGGCGATCTTCCGCATACCGAGCGGATCGCCGACACGACCGTGACGCTGCCCCTGTTTCCGACCATGACCGATGCCGACGTCGACCGCGTATGCACCGCCTGCGCCGAAGTGCTGGCGGCGCATCGCCGATAGCGCGCCGATCCGATGGCCACGCCCGCGCTCTCCGTCGTCATCCCCGTCTATAACGAAGAGGAGGGGTTGCCAGCGTTGTTCGCCCGCTTGTATCCGGCGCTCGATGCCTTGCAGATCCCGTACGAGATCATCTTCGTCAACGATGGCAGCCGCGACCGTTCGGCGGCGGTGCTGAAGGATCAATTTCTCGCGCGCCCGGACGTCACGCGGGTCGTGCTGTTCAATGCCAACTACGGCCAGCATACGGCGATCATCGCGGGCTTCGAACGCGTGCGTGGCGAGCGCATCGTCACGCTCGATGCCGACCTCCAGAACCCGCCAGAGGAAATCGCGCACCTGCTCGCCGAAATGGATGCCGGCCACGACTACGTCGGTGGCGTGCGGCTCAAGCGCGAAGACGTCTGGTGGCGGCGCATCGCCTCGCGCGCGATGAACAGGCTGCGCGAGCGGATCACCCATATCAAGATGACCGACCAGGGCTGCATGCTGCGCGCCTACAGCCGCGACATCGTCGACGCGGTAACGGCGGCCCGTGAGGTGAGCACCTATATCCCCGCGCTTGCCTATACGTTTGCACATTCGCCGACAGAAGTTGAAGTCGCGCACGAAGAACGCGTCGCCGGCGAGTCCAAGTATTCGCTCTACAAGCTGATCCGCCTCAATTTCGACCTCATTACCGGTTTCTCACTCGTCCCGCTGCAGCTCTTCTCGCTGTTCGGCATGTTCGTCGCTGCAATGTCCCTGGTTCTGTATGCGGTGGTGTTCGTGCAGCGCACGTTGGCGGGCGATTTTCGCGGAGGCTTGACCGCGCTGTGGGACCGCGACATCCTGGTGTTCTTCCTGATCGGCGTGATGCTGTTCGGTGTCGGGCTCGTCGGCGAATACGTCGGCCGCATCTACCAGCAGGTGCGCGACCGGCCGCGCTTCACGATCCGCGCCGTGCTGGAGCGGCCGTCCGGCGAGAATGGCGACCAAGTTCCGAACGTCTTGAACGAGAAAGCACGCGGAGGACACGAGGAATTACGGAGCGTGCGTTGAGCCTTCAGGGAACGAGCGCGAGATGCCTCTCTCGTCGTCGTTTTCGTCGCGACCCCTCGAAAGACTTCGCCTTGAGCGCCCTGCGCTTGCCGATGCCATGACGACCGCCGTCGTCTTCGCCTATCACAACGTGGGCGCCCGCTGTCTGCGCGTGCTACTGGCGCACGGCGTCGACGTTCCGCTGGTCGTGACGCACGTCGACAATCCCGCCGAAACGATCTGGTTCGAGCGCGTGGCCGACGTTGCCGGCGACTACGGCATTCCCGCGGTCTTGCCGGCCGATGTCAACGCGCCGGAGTCTGTCGCATGCATCGCTAGTCTTGCCCCCGATTTCTTCTTCAGCTTCTACTTTCGGCAGATGCTGAAGCCAGCGCTGCTGGCCATCCCGGCGCGCGGCGCGCTCAACATGCACGGCTCGCTGCTGCCCAAATACCGGGGCCGCGTACCGGTGAATTGGGCGGTCCTTCACGGCGAGCGCGAGACGGGTGCGACCCTGCACTACATGGCGGACAAGCCCGACGCCGGCGACATCGTCGCGCAGACCGCCGTGCCGATCCTGCCTGACGATACCGCGGGCGAGGTGTTCGCCAAGGTAACCGTCGCGGCGGAGATGACGCTGGACCGGACGTTGCCCGCGCTGCTGGCCGGAACGGCGGCGCGCATTCCGATGAACCTGGCCGCCGGCTCCTACTACGGTGGGCGCACGCCGGCTGACGGACGCATCGATTGGTCGCAGGATGCCGTCCGCATTCACAATCTCGTGCGTGCCGTGGCGCCGCCCTACCCCGGCGCCACCACCACCGTCGGCGGGCATCCGGCGCGAATCCTGCGCACGCACGTGCTGGAAGCCGCGGGACCGCCCGCAGCACCGGCGCTCACGCTCGCTCACGACGCGCTCATCGCGCAGTGCGGCGGCGGCGGGCGGCTCCTGGTGCAAGCGCTCGAGATCGACGGCCGCCCCATGCCACCACAGGACATTCTCGTGCGGGTTGGCCCTTCGCCGCTTTCGCTGGGCGACGGGCATTGAACCGGGCGAAGTGCGGACGCGGTCGCGGGTCGCATCGGCGCCGCAGAGTAGAATGCGCAGCCACCTAGGCTTCGGGCTTGTTCATGAAACGCGTTCTCATCCTCGGCGTCAACGGCTTCATCGGCCACCACCTTTCGCAGAGCATCGTCCGGTCGACCGACTGGGAGATCTACGGAATGGACATGCAGACGGACCGCATCAGCGATCTCATGTCCGAACCGCGCTTTCACTTCTTCGAGGGCGACATCACGATCAACCGCGAGTGGATCGAATACCACGTTAAGAAGTGCGACGTGGCGCTTCCGCTCGTCGCCATCGCCACGCCCGCCACCTACGTGCGCGAGCCGCTGCGGGTATTCGAGCTGGATTTCGAGGCCAACCTGCCGATCGTCCGCGCCTGCGTGCGCTATCGCAAGCGGATCGTGTTCCCGTCGACGTCCGAGGTCTACGGAATGTCGCGCGACGCCGAATTCGATCCCGAAGCGTCCGAGCTCGTCCTGGGTCCCATCAACAAGCCGCGCTGGATCTACGCGTGCGCGAAGCAGCTGATGGACCGGGTGATCCATGCGTACGGCATGCAGGAGGGCCTCGACTACACGCTGTTCCGTCCGTTCAACTGGATCGGTGCCGGGCTCGACTCGATCAATACGGCGAAGGAAGGCAGCTCGCGCGTCGTCACGCAGTTCCTCGGGCACATCGTGCGCGGCGAGGCGATCAAGCTCGTCGACGGTGGCACGCAAAAACGCGCGTTCACGTACATCGACGACGGCATCGCCGCACTGCTCAAGATCATCGCCAACAAGGACGGCATCGCTTCCGGCAAGATCTACAACATCGGCAACCCGGCCAACAACTGGTCGGTGCGCGAGCTTGCGGAAAAGATGCTTGCGCTGGCGAAACGCTATCCCGAATATGCCGACAACGCCGCCAAGGTCACGTTGGTCGAGAGCACTTCCGACGCGTATTACGGCCAGGGCTACCAGGACGTACAGAACCGGGTGCCGAAGATCGCCAACACGTGTGCCGATCTCGATTGGAAACCGGTGGTCGCGATGGAAGACGCGCTGACGCGGATCTTCGACGCGTATCGAGGGCAGGTGGCTGAGGCGCGCGGCCTGGTCGATTGACTCGCATGCGCCGCGCCGGATGAAGTACCCCCACACTCACTTCGTTCGCTGCCCCCAAGGGGGGCGCTCATCGCCCTTGGGGCGGCCCGGCGGGCGATGTTCCTCGCGCTGAAGATCGACGTGGACACGCTGCGCGGCACGCGCGAAGGTGTGCCCACGCTCGTCGAGCTGCTGCGCAAGCACGGCGTCACCGCCACCTTCCTGTTTTCGCTGGGCCCCGATCATACCGGCCGCGCGATCAAGCGCGTGTTCCGCCCCGGCTTTGTCGGCAAGGTCCGGCGCACGTCGGTGGTCAAGCACTACGGCGTGAAGACGTTGTTGTACGGCACGCTGCTGCCGGGGCCCGACATCGGCAGGCGCGCTGCCGACGTCATGCAGGG
>Ga0207689_10000044_pt1 | contig 92835 bp, 79 predicted proteins | sample KBSMisM52_FD_184312 | JGI IMG/M metagenome (GOLD analysis project Ga0207689, IMG submission 184312) | Miscanthus rhizosphere microbial communities from Kellogg Biological Station, Michigan, USA - KBS Miscanthus M5-2 (SPAdes) (version 2) | ecosystem: Host-associated > Plants > Roots >...
ATCGGCCGGCCAGCCGAACCACGACTTTTCACCGAGATTGACCATCGGCACATTGGCCGGCGAGAGCATGTCCGGCCCGACGAACCAGGTGTGGAAGATCGACCAGCCGCCCTTATCGACGGGTTCTTTCGAAGTTCGCCGGGTGATGAGCGTGCCCCAGTCCCCCGCTTGCAGTTCGACGTTGAGGCCGAGTTTGCGCAACAGTTCGGCGGTGATCAGCGATTGCGAGTGTACGATCGGTTGATCGGTGGCAGAGATGATCACTATCTTCTCGCCTTTGTAGCCCGACTCCTGGATCAGTTTCCTGGCCTTGTCGAAGTCGCGTTTGCCCTTGAGTGGCTCGGCGCCGATTTCGGACGACAGCGGTGTGCCGCAAGTGTAGAACGAGTAACAGGTATGGCCGTTCTTCTCGTCGCCGGCGATGCCGAGCACGTAGTCTTTCTGGTCGAGGACATAGAGCAGCGCCTCGCGCATCTTTTGATTGTTGAACGGCGGTTGCAGGAAATTAAATCGGATGATACCGAGCGATCCGAGCGGGTCGATGTTCTCGACCCGTACCTCCTTGTTCTTGCGCAGCAGCGGGATAAGATCCGGAGGCAACTGTTCCCACCAGTCGGCCTCGCCGGCATTGAGTGCGGCAGCGGCGGTGGCGGAGTCGGGGATGTAAGTCCACTCCACGCGATCCACCTTGACGACTTTGCCACCGGCCGCCCACGAGGGCGCTTCCTTGCGCGGAACGTAATCGTTGTTCTTGGCATAGACCACCTTGCTGCCGGGCACCCACTCGTCCTTCACGAACCTGAACGGACCGGAGCCGATCGTTTCGGTGATGTTCTGGAAAGCGTCGGTCTTGGCGACGCGTTCGGGCATGATGAACGGGACATTCGCCGACAGCTTGCCCAGCGCATCCAGTGTCAGCGGAAACGGCTTCTTGAGCTTGAGCTTGAACGTCTTGTCGTTAACCGCGATCCACGATTCCGTCGACTGCGCGAGCTTCTGCCCGAGCGCATCACGTTTGGTCCAGCGCTCCAGCGATGCAATGCAATCTGCCGAGCGCACCGGTTGGCCGTCGTGGAACTTGAGCCCGTCGCGTAGCGTAAACGTATAGGTCAACCTGTCCTTCGAGATATCCCACTTGTCGACCATCTGCGGTTGCGCCTGAAACTTGGCGTCGGTCGCAAACAGCGTGTCGTACACCATGTATCCATGGTTGCGCGTGATATACGCGGTGGTTGTGATCGGATCGAGTATGCGCAGATCCGCCTGCGGAATGAACTTCAGGACCTTTTCCTGAGCCGCGGCCGAACTCGCGGCAAACACCAGGGCCAGCGTGACCGCGCGAAGCAAAGCGCAAACGTCCTTCATGGCGATCTCCCGTGCAAGAAACTTCTTGTCGGCATGTACCGGCGCCTGGTTCCACTTTAACGCCGCGGTGCATCGATGTACAGGCTGCGGCCACGCAACAAGCACACCATCTGGCGGGCGACGTAGCCTGAGGATCGATCTCCGGGCACTCCCGCGCCGCGGGCGCATTCTTACATAAATGGCACCGGCCTTCGCGCTGCATGCACCGCAGTTAAAAAGGGGGAGGCAACGTTGGGGCAACGAGCCTTGCGCGGAGGATTCGACGAGTGGTCTCGACGAGGACGCAACGGGCCAAGGCGCGCAGCATTGACCGCGGGAATCCGCTTGCGGCCGAAGCAGCGCGTTCGCAGGCTTTGCGGGGTACCATGTACGCAATGGAGTTGGTAGCGTCGTCTGCGGAAGGCTGGCGAGCGAAGCTGCCCCTGGACAATTGGTGCACCCTGCTTTTCAAGTGCTGAGGACACGGCGGATATGGCTGTCGACGCAATAGAACTTACCAAACAGCTAGTGCGCATGAACACTATCAACCCGCCGGGCAAGGAGGAGCAATGCGCACGCCATCTTGGCGCGCTTCTGGAAAAGAGCGGGTTCAAAATCAAATACCATGAATTGTCCCCGCAACGTGCCAGCCTCGTTGCGACCATCGGCGGCAGCGCCGACAAAGCGCCGCTGTGCTTCACCGGGCACATCGACACCGTACCGCTCGGAGCGGCGCAGTGGAAAATGGATCCGTTCGCCTCGGACACGCAAGACGGCAAAATATACGGCCGCGGCACCAGCGACATGAAATGCGGTGTGGCGGCCTTCGTGGTGGCCTCGTTGAACCTCGCGGGCAAACTCGCCGGTTCACCCGGCCTGGAACTCGTGATCACTGCGGGCGAAGAAACCGGTTGCGAAGGGGCATTTCACCTCACGAAAAAAAGCGGCGCTTTGGGACGTGCCGGCGCCGTCGTGGTGGGCGAACCGTCGTCCAACTATCCCTTTGTCGGTCATCGGGGCGCTTTCTGGCTGAATGCACGCACGCGCGGCGTTACCGCTCATGGTTCGATGCCGGAGAAAGGGATCAACGCTGTTTTCAAGGCAGCGCGCGCGATCGCGGTGCTGGAGAAGTTCCGCTTCACCAATTCGCCCCACCCGCTGATGGGGCAGGCCACCCTCAACGTCGGCACCGTCCGCGGCGGACTCAATATCAATTCCGTACCCGACGAGGCTGTGATTGGCATCGATATACGCACCATACCGAACATCAAGCATGCGCAATTGAAGGCAGAACTCATGCGCGAGCTGGGCGAGGATGTCGAACTCGAAACAATTCTCGACCTCGAGAGCATTTTTACCGAGCCGGTACATCCGTGGATTCAGGAAGTTTTCGAAGTCATGGAGCCGATTCTTGGCCAGCGACCCCAACCGCGGGTGGCGTCCTACTTTACCGACGCCGCTGCGCTCAACGTCGCCTACAACTCACCTCCCACCATCATTCTCGGTCCGGGCGAAGCGCAGATGGCCCATCAGACCGACGAGTATTGCGTGATCGACCGCATTCCGGAATCGGTGGCGGCTTACGAGGAGATCGCGCGGCGCTGGTGCGCGATCTGATGGCCGAAGACCTGTTTTCCGCCAGCGCGCCGGCGCTACGCATCGCAGCGTTGCTGGACAGCGCATCGGGCGCAGGCGGCCAAACGCAGGCACATGGTTCTCTGGTCGCCGGCAACGGAAGCATCGGCGCGCATCCGGTTACGATTGTCGCCACGGACCGGCAGGTCGCCGGCGGGTCTTTCGGCGTCGCCGAGGCACAGGCACTGGCCAAGTTGCTGGAGCAAAGCCATGCACAGCGCTCGCATGCCATTCTGTGTCTGGACTCTGCCGGCGCAAAACTGGACGAGGGACTGGCTGCGCTCGGCGCGTTTCGCCAGCTTTACCGCCACATGCTCGACTTGCGGCTCGCTGGTCTGCCGATGCTTGGCCTTATCGGACGCGACTGTTTCGGCGGAGCAAGCATGCTCGCGGCCACTTGCTCACAGCGCGTTTACAGTGAATCATCCCGCCTTGCCATGTCGGGACCTGCGGTCTTGCAGGCGCTGGGCGGCTCCGAAGAGCTCGATGCGACCGATGCCGCAGCAGTGATCGCTTTGATGGGCGGCGCGGCGCGCGCGCGTCTGCTGCCAACAGACCGCTTGTGCAAGGACTCCTTTGACGCCTATCGTCATGCGACCCTGGAGTGGATTGCCGATGGCGCAACCAGTGCATCGCTGAACCTGCATGTGCAACACACGCGCCTTGGCACGCGCTTGCTGTCACAAGGCATGCTGCCCTCGCCGCCCCAACCTGCGTCGGACGACTTGCCGGCAATGCTTCGAGAGATCATTCCGGAAGGCGTGCAACTGCACAAGATGGATGGTGTGCTTTTCGGGCGCAACGGCACGGCCTCGCCGAATGCTTTTTTCGGATTTATCGACGGTACCCCTGTTGGCGCTTTGGCAATGTGGACTCTGGCTGGCGAGTGCCTTGCGCTGGCCGATGAACGTCCCGGCGAAGCGGTGACAGTGTTTCTGGATTCGCCAGGCCAGGCGCCGACTTTCCATGACGAAAGGGTCATGCTTTCCGAATATGTCGCGCATCTGGCGCTCGTGCTGTCGGATTTGCGGCAACACGGACATCGGGTAACGCTGCAAGTGCTAGGGGACGCGGCAGGCGGCGTCTACGTGGCACTGGCTGCTCCCGCGACACGCGTGGTCGCACTGCCCGGTGCCAACGTACAGGTACTGCCGCCGGCGGCGATTGCGCGTGTGCTGCGCCGTCGCACCGACCCGCTCGGCGTGGAAGACTATCTGCGTGCGGGCGTTATAGATACCCTCATATGAACGGGTGATGACGGCGAATTTCTACGCAGCGATTTCCGCTTCTCTCGGATCGGACGGGAATCGCGTCTGCCTCGAAACCGACGACGGCCTTTCCTACACCCGCGCGGACCTGGCGCGCGAATCGGCGCGCTACGCGGGCCTTCTGGTCGACACTGGAGCGGTGCGCGGAGAGCGTATTGCCGTGCAGGTCGACAAATCACCGGCGTGCCTTTTTCTCTACCTCGCTTGTCTGCGTGCCGGATTGGTCTATCTGCCGCTCAATACTGCCTACCAGCGCGGCGAGCTCCGGCACTTCCTGGAAGATGCAGAGCCGAGAATCGTCATCTGTGCGCCCAAGTCATTCGAGATGATGCGCGAGCTTTGTCCGAGCCACACGAAGATTTTTACCCTGGACGAAGCAGGCCGCGGCTCGCTGGCGGATGCCGCAGCCGGCTTTTCCGGTGAATTCGAAACAACCGCCTGCGAGCCCGACTCCCTCGCCGCGATCCTCTATACCTCGGGGACCACCGGCCGTTCCAAGGGTGCGATGGTGACTCACCGCAATCTCCTGTCGAATGCGCGTGTCCTGGTTGACTATTGGGGATTCAGTGATCGCGATGTGCTGTTGCACGCGCTGCCGATTTTTCACATCCACGGCTTGTTCGTCGCCAACCACTGCGCGTTGCTTTCCGGCGCCACGATGGTCTGGCATCGGAAGTTCGATGCGGCCCTGATAGTGCGAGACCTCGCGCGTGCGACCGTCATGATGGGCGTACCGACGTTCTATACCCGGCTTTTGGCACAGCCGGGCTTCGATCGCAGCGCCTGCCGCACTATGCGATTGTTCATTTCGGGGTCGGCACCTTTGCAACTGGATACCTTTAGCGAATTTCAGGCCCGTAGCGGCCATGCAATACTCGAGCGCTACGGCATGTCGGAAGCCGGCATGATCTGCTCGAATCCGCTGGATGGGGCGCGGCGCGGCGGCAGTGTCGGGTTCGCGCTGCCAGGAATATCGGTCAGGATCGCATCAGAACACGATGAACCGCTTCCTCGGGGCGAAGTCGGCGGTATTCAGATCCAGGGCGAAAACGTGTTCGCCGGCTACTGGCGCATGCCCGAGAAGACACGCGAGGAATTCACTGCGGACGGGTATTTTCGCACCGGAGACGTCGGTGTCGTCGACAGTGAAGGCTATGTGACCATCGTCGGCCGCGCCAAGGATCTGATCATCAGTGGCGGATACAACGTTTACCCGAAAGAGATCGAGCTGGCGCTGGATGCCTTGCCAGGCGTCACCGAGTCCGCCGTCATTGGCGTTCCACATCCTGACTTCGGAGAGGCCGTTGCTGCCGTCATCGTTCCCAGCAAAGACGCCAATATCGACCCTGCAACCGTGATCGCGGAACTGAAGAAGAACCTGGCCAATTACAAAGTGCCCAAGCACATCTACGTCGTAGATGATTTGCCGCGCAATGCAATGGGCAAGGTGCAAAAAGCGTTGTTGCGGGAGCGCTACGGCAAATCGACCCGTGCCGAATAACGCGTTGCGAATCCTATTTGGAGTTGCCGCAGCGAAAACATCATGGACCCGCGCGGTACCGGCGGGCACGCTCGCGTCGGCGGCGCCGTGCGGATGGAGTTGTGTTGGCCGCATTCGCCGAACCTGACAGTCTAGACCGGCTTGCCGATGACCTCGCGGAAAAAGGTTGGGCGGTGCTCGACGAGTTTTTCGCGCGCGAGACGACGGCTGCGTTGCGCAGCGACTGCCGGGCGTCGATCGCTTGCGGGGATTTCCGCGCGGCGGCGGTGGGCAGTGGCACGCGGCGCCAGATTCGGCCCCTGGTTCGAGGTGACGAAATCCTCTGGATGCAGCAACCCGGATCGAGCGAGCCGCGACGCGCCTGTTTCGACCGTTTCGAACAACTGCGGCTTGAGCTGAATCGTTCGCTGCAGTTGGGACTGTTCGAATTCGAGAGCCATTACGCCCGCTATGCTGCCGGTGTGCGTTATGCCAGGCACGTCGACCGGTTCCAGGGTGACGGCCGCCGGCAATTGTCGTGCGTGCTCTATCTCAATGAAAACTGGAAATTCGAAGATGGCGGAGAACTGCGCCTTTACCTCGATGGTAACGATACGAAATTCGAAGACATCGTTCCCCTGGGCGGGCGGCTGGTGATTTTCCTGAGCGCGCGCTTCGCCCATGAAGTCCTGCCGGCGAAGCGCGAACGGCTGAGCATTGCCGGCTGGTTCAAGTCGCGTTGATCAAAACAGCGACCACAGCATCCGGGTGGCAAGAATGAACAGGATGACAGCGAAAATCTTTTTCAGTGTCGCGCCCGGCATGCGATGCGTCATCCTTGCTCCCCAAGGCACCGTAACGAACGTGCCGACCACGATACCGACGAGTGCGGGCAAATAGACGTAGCCCAGACTGAGGGCCGGCAGATGATCCTTGCCCAGACCCGTGAGGATGAAGCCAATCGTCCCGGCCACTGCAATCGGCAGGCCGAGTGCCGCGGAAGTTCCGATCGCCTGGCGCATCGGCACGTTGCAGAGATTCATGAGCGGGATGGTCATCACCCCGCCGCCGACGCCCACCAGGCTGGAGACCACGCCCACGGCCACCGCGACCGTTGTCATGCCCATTCTGCCGGGAAGCTGCCGCGTCGGCTTCGGCTTCACGTCCGCGAACATCCGGACCGCCGAGTAGTAAACAAAGATGACAAAAAAGATGGCGAGATATTGTGATTTCAACTGGTCGGCCACTACCGTGCCAAGCAGAGTGCCTGCAATCAGACCCGGCACGGCGGCACGCACGATGTCCCATCGCACCGCGCCGTGCTTGTGGTGTGCCCGTAAACTGGAAATGGATGTGAAAACGATACTGGCGATCGATGTACCCAGGGCCAGATGCAACAGGCGATCGGCCGGAAATCCCTGCAGGGTAAATAAATACACCATCAGCGTGACCAGGATCAGTCCGCCGCCAATTCCGAGCAATCCGGCGAAGAAGCCGACGAAGAGTCCCATCAACAAATAAATGATCCACCACAGTTCCATCACCGTGGTGGCCTAGAGCAGCTTCATGATGAAGTCCCATTCGCGCAAGTCGACGGGCGTGATCGACAGACGGTTGCCGCGCTGAAGCACGCGCATCGATGTGAGCTCGGGATGCGAGTGCAATTCCGGAAGTCCGACGACCCTGGTTTTCTTCACCAACGTTACATCTACATTGAACCAGCGTGGATTGTCCCGCGATGCCTTGGGGTCGAAGTATTCGCTCTTGCGATCGAACTGGGTTTCGTCCGGGTACGCGAGCTTTGAGACCCTTGCAATGCCGGCAATGCCCGGCTCCGGACAACTCGAGTGATAAAAGAACACGCCGTCGCCTATTTCCATCTGATCACGCATGAAATTGCGCGCCTGATAGTTACGCACGCCCCACCACGCCGCAGTCTTGCGCGGAGCCCGCGCGAGGTCATCGACGCCGAACACGCCGGGTTCGGATTTCATCAACCAGTGTTTCATGGTTCCGCCGCGCAAAAAAAAGAGTTCCGGGGTTTCCGGAACTCTATCGGATCACAACGCTTTGACAATAGCAGAAACCAAGATACTCGAATCTGCCATGCACTTTCTGAAAAAGGGTGCCCCCCACGATATCCGCCAGGCCGGCATCTTGAACCTAGGGTTCAAGGCGGTCGCTTTCCGAGCACATCAGGCGCTTCCCGATGGGACGCGCACAACAGCGCTACTTTAGGCAGCAACCAAGACTATTAACATTGGTTCAAAGAATTACAACCTGACGAACGCCGCAGGGGACATTGACTTCGCGTCAAAACAACTCGTCCTGACCATTCATTGCCTGGTCAATGGCGGCCTGCATGTGGAAGATTCTACGCTTAAACTCCCCCACATCAAATCCGCCTTCAACGCGAGTCGACAGAAATTCATGCGCAATGTTCAACGCCGCCATGATTGCGATGCGCTCGACGCCGATCACCTTTCCCGCGTCGCGGATCTCCCGCATCTTGTTGTTGAGGTATTCGATCGCTTTGAGCAGGTCTTTCTGTTCTTCCTCGCTGCAGGCAATGCGAAATTCGCGCCCCATGATGTTTACATCCAAGCCGCCGCCCTTGGGCTGAGCACTCATTCCGCGCTTTCCGGTATCTGGGCCAGCAATGTCTCCAGGCGGGTCCGGGCGGTGGTCACCTTCTCGGAAAGGCGCTTGTTCTCGCTCTGAGCCGACGCCAAATTCTGCCGCAACTGGGAATTGTCCTTGCGCAGTTTCTGTGTCAGCTGAACGAGTTGACTGATCTTATCGTCGAGGGACTTGAGCTCGGCTTCCATGGGGACACTATAATTTTGAAAAGCGTGAAAAGTCAACTGCTAACGGATTTTTTTGAATGTGTTTTGGTACATATTGAGGACTTTTGGGGCCGACTTTGGCGCAGCGCGGAAAGCCCCTGCCGGTGGTTATGGTCCGGGCTTCCCCGCTACCCCGTGGGAAGCTACCGGTACATGCCAATGGGGTAGAATCCGGCGACGTTCTCGGGTGCCCCGATCGAATTTCTTTGGCGGGGTCAAACGGGAAACAGGTGCGTGCCAATTGATTGTAACCGGCGCAATTCCTGTGCTGCCCCCGCAACGGTAAGCGTCTGTTGGGGCGTATCAACATGCCACTGTGCACGCCGCCGGATCATCGGCGGCTCATGGGAAGGCGATACGCCCGAAGCGCAAGCCCGGATACCGGCCCATGGACGCGAACGGAGATTCCGCGTGGGGCGGCCATCCGGTGTCGGAATTCCTTCACCAGCATCCCCGGCGGGACTCGCTTTCTCAAACTCGCGCATGCGGAGGGCTTGCGCCCAAGGGGAGCAGCGAATGAAAAATTTTCAGAGGTGCCTTCTGCTGGCCGGCTTGTTGGCCAGTGCAAGCGCTCACGCGCAAAAAAATCCGGATCTCGTCGCGGAAGAGGTCGTTGTAACGGCTTCGCGTTTCGAGGAAAAGCCGGGCGATCAGCCAATCGGCGTGGAAGTGATCACCAGCGAACAGATCCGCGACAGCGGCGCGCGCACGGTGCCCGAGCTATTGTCGCGTCAGGCAGGAATCTATACCCGGGACAACAGTGGCAGCCCGAACCAGCAAATTGACATGCGAGGGTTTGGCACCTTCGGCGATCAAAACACTTTGATCTTGGTAGATGGCCAGCGCATCAGTGAAAATGAACAGATCCCTGCGGATCTTGCATCGATTTCGTTGTCCTCCGTAGACCGCATTGAGATCATGCGCGGTAGCGGCGCAGTCCTCTATGGAGGAGGTGCAACGGGTGGCACGATCAACATCATTACGCGCGGAGCGAAACCGAACGCGGCTGAAGCAGAGCTAAAGGCCGGATATGGGACCTACAGCACCAGCGAGTTCGCTGCTGGCGGAAGAGTCGGCGGCGAGAAAGTCGGCGTTTCGGTCAACGCCAGCCAGTACGCGTCTAACAATTATCGGGACAACAATGCCATCCGGCAGCGCAATTTGCAGACTGACTTTCGCTATTTCGGCGAGCACGGCCCGATTTATCTGAAGCTGGGGGCGGGCGATCAGGATTTACGCTTGCCTGGATCGCGGACCGAAGCCCAACTCGAAAGCGATCGGCGCGGGACGGCGAATCCCAACGACTATGCCACGTTGCGCACTACTCGCGCCAACCTGGGAACCAGCCAGGCGTTGGGCTTTGGAGAACTGGCGGCCGATCTCACCTATCGGGAGCGCGATTCGTTCGCATTGAACGATCCGGGAACCAACGACGTTCAAGGAAAGGTCACCTCATTCTCACCGAGATTGAAAATTCCGTTCTCACTGGGAGGCAGCCATGCGCTGGTCGGAGGACTGGATTGGGATAGATGGGAGTATTCCTCAACTACAGTTTTCCCTGGATTCAGTGCTTCCTCCCGATCGGAACAAGAGAACTCCGCCCTGTTCGCCAAGGATACGGTCCAGTTCGGGACGGGAACGCAGTTAAGCTTGGGTGGACGGTTGCAACGCGTTGACACCACCATAGAGGATTTGAGCGGCTTTGCTCCGGAGATCGATCAAGTTCGCCGGCCAAAAGCCTGGGAACTGGCACTGCGCCAGGATCTTGCCGCTGCGACGGCAATTTATGGAAAAGTCGGACAGAGCTTCCGTGTCGCCAATGTGGACGATAACCGCGGGCTGACCGCGCCGCTCGAGCCTCAGACCTCCCATGACGCGGAAATTGGGACCGAGTACCACGTCGACAAAGCGCGCGTGCGCGCAGCTGTGTATCGCATGAACATCAAGAACGAAATTGCTTTCCTGCCCGGAGACGTTGTGCCGCCCTTTGGAGCGAACGTCAACTTGCCGCCGACTCGTCGAGAAGGGTTTGAAATCGAAGCGGACTGGAATGCGAACGCATGGCTGGCATTTTCGGCGAACTATACCTATGCGGTTGCCAAATTCCTCGAGGGCAGCTTCGGTGGTGCCGATGTGACCGACAAGAACGTGCCACTGGTGCCGAGGCATCGTGCCAGCCTGGGCGCGACCATAACACCAGTGGAGCGTCTGCGGGTGACGGCGATCTTTACTTACGTGGGCGAGCAGTATTACGACAACGACCAGAGCAACACTTTCGGCCGCAAGATTCCTGAATACGCGGTGGTTGATGTCTCGGCGAACTACGATTATCGCAACTGGACCCTTTCAGCCTCGATCCATAATCTTCTTGGCGAGGATTACTACACATATGGCATCCGCAGCCTGAGCGCGCCTACCTTCAATGCCTATCCGGCGGCAGAGCGAGCATTTTTCTTCGCCGTCGAGTATCGCTTCGGCCGCTAAGCGCAAGCGACGGTGTGCTGGTTGGAGAAAGGTCCAGAGGAGTCGGGCCTTTCTCGTTCATCCTGTTGGCTGGTTCCAAGTTTTGCTATTGTGCGGCCATGCAGCAGATAACCAGCACCCAGCTCTACCTTCGCCTGCTCCGGTACGTCCAACCGTATTGGGGTGTTTTCGCATTCTCGATACTCGGCATGCTCATAACGGCGGGCACGGAAATCATTCTGCCCATTGCCGTCAAACCTTTCCTCGATGGGACTTTCGTCCAGAAGGATCCGTTTCTGATCCGGTGGGTTCCGGTCTTCATGGTCCTGTTGTACGTGGTTCGCGGCCTCGGAGCCTATATCGGCACCTACGCCAGCGCATGGGTCGGAAACAAGGTTGTGATGGATCTGCGCGATCAGATGTTCCGGCGCATGCTCGCCCTGCCGCTAGGCTATTTTCACGACAGCACCACCGGCAACTTGATCTCGCGCTTCACCTTCGACGTTGCACAGGTGACCGGTGCGGCGACCAATGTCGTGACAGTGCTGGTAAAGGATTCGGTCACCATCGCGGGTCTGCTCGCTTATCTGCTCTACATAGACTGGAAGCTGACGGCGATCTCGTTGATCATGGTGCCGCCGATTGCGGTGGTGGTGCGCTATTTCAATGTCCGGCTGCGCAACATGAGCCGCAAGACCCAGCAGGCGATGGGTGACATTACCCAGGTTCTGCAGGAAACGGTCGAATGCAACAAAGTCGTCAAGATCTTCGGTGGACAAGATTACGAGGCCAAACGCTTTGCCGAAACCAGCAACCGGCTGCGCGGCTTCAGCATGAAACAGACGGCGGCGGCTGCCGGCAACGTTCCGATTGTTCAGTTGCTTGCGGCCATGGCCGTCGCGGTGGTGGTTTACTACGCGACCGTGCAGGCCCAATCCGATGCCACCACGGTAGGTGGATTTGTCTCTTTCCTGGCTGCAATGCTTCTGCTGACCCCGCCGCTGAAACGGCTTACGGGAGTAGCCGAACATTTGCAACGTGGCCTCGCCGCCGCCGAGAGCGTGTTTGCGCTGCTGGATGAAAAACCGGAGAACGATGAGGGCCGGATTACGCTCGCGCGCGCGCGTGGCGATATCGATTTCCACGATGTCAGCTTCCGCTACCCGCGCGCCGACACGCCAGCATTGGATGACGTAACCCTGACGATTCGTGCCGGGGAAACCATCGCGCTCGTCGGATCCTCCGGCGGAGGCAAAACCACGTTCGCGAACATGGTGCCGCGGTTCTATCATCCGGATTCCGGAACCATCAGGATAGATGGACACGACATCGAATCAGTGTCGCTTGCCAGCTTGCGCCGGAATATCGCTTTGGTGAGCCAGGAAGTCGCCTTGTTCAATGATACCGTCGCGGCGAATATCGCCTACGGCGAGGCAGCGGGCGCAAGCCGGCAGGAGATCGAACGCGCGGCGGAAGCCGCGCATGCGCTGGAATTCATTCGCGCAATGCCGCAAGGATTTGATACCCTGATCGGCGAAAACGGCGTGAGGTTATCGGGTGGTCAACGCCAGCGCCTGGCGATTGCGCGCACAGTGCTGAAGGACGCGCCGATCCTGATTCTGGACGAGGCGACGTCGGCGCTGGACTCGGAATCGGAAAAGCATGTCCAAGCCGCGCTCGAATATCTCATGCAAGGCCGCACAACCGTGGTCATCGCGCATCGCCTCTCCACCATCGAAAACGCGGACCGCATCGTGGTGCTCGACAAGGGCGCTATCGCGGAAATCGGAACGCACGCGGAATTGCTGGCCAAGTCCGGGATTTACGCGAACCTTTACGGCATCCAGTATTCGATTGGCGGCGGCAGCGAACCGAATCGCGAGCTTCAGCCGGTCGCTTGACGAAGGTTGCTCGTGAATATCCGGCATTGACAATGGCGCAGACAAAGGAGACGGACTGCAAACAGGAGCCCGGGATCGTCAGACCTGTAATCGACCGCAATCGCTGCGAGGGCAAGACGCAGTGCGTGGCGGTCTGTCCCTTCCATGTATTTACCATGGGAATTGTTCCGAAAGAGTTGCGCCGGGGCCTTAGTCTGCGCGGCCGACTCAAGGGATTCGCGCATCGCTGGCAACAGGCTTTCGCATCCAACGCCGATGCCTGTCACGCCTGCGGCCTGTGCGTGAGCGCGTGTCCGGAAAAGGCCATCACGCTTGTCAGGTCGACTCAATCCCTTCCAGGGTGACGGCCTGTAATCGCGGCCCAGTCAACTAGGTAGTGCGGATCATCCCGCAACGCAAAGCGTGGCACGCCATTTGCGCATATCCATGCAACCATACGACGTGCATCCCGCTTCGTCGACGGTCCGATCACCACAAAGGAGAACATCGTGGGCAAATATTTCCTCGCATGGTTGCTGGGCGTGCCGTTTTTTGTACTCGTGCTGATCTATATTTTCTTTCACTGACAGGATCTGCAGCGTCGATCGCGCATGGCCGGTAAACGGGTAATCTGAAAATAAACTTGCCCGTAAATATTGCAGGCGGACTGTAAGGCATACAATCGTCAAATTAGCGTGTGCCGACGTTTCGCGGCCGTATCAAGCCGGGGGAGCGCATCGGCGCATTGCGGTGTGCACCCACCTTGCGGATAATTAGACTACCGCTTGGTTGATGGAGGAGCAGTCAAATTGAAGAACGTGCAATTGAAGATGCAACGAGCGATCCGGCCGGCATTTCGTATCGTGCGGGGTTCCTCGGGGTTGTGGGAGGTCGTGGAAGAAGGCATTCGCGAAGCGTTGGCGCTGTTCAAAGCTCCGCAGGCGGCCCTTTCCTATGCCTGTGATCTGGCGGCTGCGCGCAGGGGGTCGCTCGTTGTTGTGTTCAACAAAGTCCCGATGAGAGGGCGTCGTGCTTTGTCGATGATGGCTCCCGGCGCGGCGAGCCTTCAATGAAAACCGTTTGCGCGAGCGCGACTGTAGTTCCAGACGGCCGCCACCCCGCGACGTTTCCGCGACGGGGTGGCGTTCCCGGGTGGGCAATGCTGGGGATATGCGCTTCACTGCTACCCGCCTGCGCGGGCTACCACGACCCGACGATCTACGAGGATCCGTCAGCGATGGTGGTGCTCTCTTCCACGCAAAGCAGTCCAGTGCACGGCGTGGTTACCTTCTTGCGTACGGGCGGAGCCACCCGGATTAGCGCGAATCTGTTCGGGTTCAAGCCCAACACGTCTCACGGGATGCATATCCACGAAAAAGGCGACTGCTCTGCTCGAGATGCGGCAAGCGCAGGCGAGCATTTCAATCCGACATCGTCACAGCACGGTAGTCCGAGCGCAGCGCCGCACCATGGAGGCGATCTCGGCAACGTCACGGCGGATTCCAAGGGAGAGGTGTTTACCAGCTTTGACATCGAAGATGGAGCCTTTGGCAGCGGTCCCGATAGCATCATCGGCCGAGGGTTGATTGTCCATGCGGATACCGACGATCTGAAATCTCAGCCCGCCGGAAACTCGGGTGCGCGGGTGGCATGCGGTTTGATCACCCGCAATCCGGACAAGATGACCTACGCCAAGGCAAGCCAGCCGTAATTAGTGCGCCTTCTCCCAGTTAGGTCCAAAGCCTAAATCGACGGCGAGAGGCACGTCGAGTTTTGCGACGCGATTCATCAAGCCGGGCAGTTCGGCTGTGACCGATGCGGCCTCGGCTTGCGGTACTTCGAGCACTAGCTCGTCATGCACCTGCATGATCAGCCGGCTCTTCATGCCGGCATCCGAAATCCAGCCCTGCACGGCAATCATTGCCAGTTTGATCAGATCGGCAGCGGTGCCTTGCATTGGCGCATTGATGGCGGCACGTTCCGCGCCCTGGCGCCTCGCGGCGTTGCTTGCTTTGATATCGACCAGGTAAAGACGGCGACCGAAAACCGTTTCCACGTATCCGAGGTTGCGGGCGGTTTCGCGCGTTCTTTCCATGTAATCCTTGACACCCGGATAACGCAGAAAATAGCGCTCCATGTATTGCTGCGCGGCGGAGCGCTCGATGCCGAGCTGCGAAGCCAGGCCAAACGCCGACATGCCGTAAATCAGGCCGAAGTTGATCACCTTCGCGTAGCGGCGCTGTTCGCTGGTAACGGTCGCGGCGTCGATCGCAAAGATTTCGGCAGCGGTGTGGCGGTGCACGTCTTCGCCGCCGGAGAATGCCCGCAGCAAACCCTTATCCTGGGACAGATGCGCCATGATGCGCAATTCGACCTGTGAATAGTCCGCTGAAACGATGACAGAGCCGGGCGGCGCAATGAACGCCTCGCGTATGCGGCGGCCTTCAGCAGTGCGGACCGGAATGTTCTGCAGATTGGGATCATTGCTCGAGAGCCTTCCGGTTACCGCCACCGCCTGTGCGTAATTCGTATGCACCCGCCCGGTAGAGGCGTTCACCATGCGCGGCAACTTGTCCGTGTACGTGGATTTAAGTTTCGACAGGCCGCGGTACTCGAGGATCAGCTTCGGCAGCGGATGGTCGAGCGCCAATTGCTGCAATACGTCCTCGTCGGTGGAAGGCACGCCGCTGGGGGTTTTTTTTACAACGGGCAGCCCCTTGCGTTCGAACAGAATCTCCTGCAACTGCTTGGGTGAATTCAGGTTGAAAGGTTGTCCGGCCTGCAAATACACCGCCTGCTCCAGCGTCATTAACTTGGCGCCGAGTTCCTTGCTTTGTTGTTCGAGCAGTTGGCTGTCGAGCAGCACGCCATTGCGCTCCATCGTGTACAACACTTCCATGACGGGCATTTCAATATCGCGATAGATATGCAGCAATTTGGCATCCCGCTCGATCTGCGGATGCAGCACGTGATGCAATTGCATGGTCACATCCGCATCTTCAGCCGAGTATTCGGTGGCACGGCCGACCTCCACCTGCTCGAACGGGATACGACCGGCGCCTTTGCCGGTGACACTGTCGTATGTGATGGGGGACCAATCGAGATGCCGGCCCGCAAGACTATCCATGTCGTGTGGCCGATGACTTTCCAAGACGTAGGATTGCAGCAATATGTCGTGTGCCAGTCCACCAAGCGCGATCCCGTAGTTGGCGAAAACATGCTTGTCGTACTTGAAATTCTGCCCCAGCTTGCCCGTCGCCTTGTTCTCCAGCCATGTCTTGAGTGCGCCAAGAACATGCTCGCGGGAAAGCTGCGCCGGCGCGCCCGCGTAGGTGTGGCCAAGAGGGATGTAGGCTCCGCCGTGGGGCTGCACGGACAGCGAAATGCCGATCAACTGTGCCGTCATCGGATCGGGACTGGTCGTTTCGGTATCGAGCGAAACCAGTTCGGCGCTCTCGCACTTCCCGATCCAGGCGAGCAGTTGTTGTTCAGTGAGAACGGTTTCATAGGCTCTCGGCGGACGAGGCACTGCGGGCGAGGAACGAAGCGCGGATACGGCGGCTTCGTCGCTTCGTCCCTGCTGCGGTTCCAGTGTTCCCTTGTCGCCAGTACCGCGTCCCTGCAACTCCCTCAACCAACTCTTGAACTCGAGTCTCTCGAACAGCCGCGTCAGCTCTGCGACGTTTTGCGGCTGCGGCACCAACTCGTCGAGGCCGACCGGCAGAGGCACATCGCACTTGATGCCAAGCAGCTTTCTCGCCGTCGGCAACCATGGCAGTGCCTTGCGCAGATTGTCCCCGACCGCGCCGCCGATATCCGCCGCGCGCGCGATGATTTCGTCCAGCGAGCCATATTGCACAAGCCACTTCACGGCAGTCTTCGGGCCGACTTTGTCGACACCCGGAATGTTGTCCACCGCGTCCCCGATCAGCGTGAGATAGTCCACGATCTGCGCGGGCCTGACGCCGAATTTTTCCTCCACGCCTTTTTCATCCAGCAATTCGTTGGACATTGTGTTGACCAACCGCACCATCGGATTGACCAACTGGGTAATATCCTTGTCGCCGGTAGAAATGATCGTCTGCACGTCGAGTGTTTCGGCCTGCTTTGCCAGCGTGCCGATGACATCGTCCGCCTCCACTCCGTCGATCATGAGCAGAGGCCAACCCATTGCCCGGATGCTGTCGTGCAAGGGCTCTATCTGCCGCGACAGATCATCCGGCATCGGTGCGCGAGTGGCCTTGTATTGCGGATACCAGTCGTCGCGGAAGGTCTTTCCTTTTGCGTCGAATACGCAAGCGATATAATCCGCAGGTGTTTCGTTGCGCAGCTTTTGCAGCATGCTGAGCACGCCTTTCACCGCGCCGGTGGGTTCGCCAAGACGGTTGCGCAGGTCGGGAAGCGCATGGAATGCACGATAAAGGTAGGAAGAACCATCCACCAGCACTAGCGTTTTCATTGACGATCAGCGCGGAAATCAACCATGAGCGAAAAACAGAAGGTGCCGGTTCCGCTCGCTCCCGAACTTGTCGAGAAGGCATGGTCGGCGCGGGAATCCTGGCGGGTGTTCGGAATTATGGCAGAGTTTGTCGCGGCGACCGAACGCCTCGCCCACATCCGTCCCGCGGTAAGTATTTTCGGGAGCGCCCGCACCAAGCCCGACCATCCTTACTACCGGCTTGGCGAAGCGATTGGACGCCAGCTTTCCGACGCGGGCTTCGCGGTGATCTCGGGCGGTGGTCCCGGCATCATGGAGGCCGTCAACAAAGGGGCCTATGCAGGCCGCTCCCTGTCGGTGGGACTCAACATTCAGTTGCCGCATGAACAGGAGACCAACGCCTATCAGGATGTAAGTCAGACTTTCCGCCACTTTTTTGCGCGCAAGGTCATGTTCGCCAAATTTGCCTGCGCCTATGTCGTCCTTCCCGGAGGATTCGGGACTCTCGATGAGCTCGGAGAAGTGCTCACCCTGGTTCAGACCGGAAAAATCCGCCGCATTCCGGTCATCCTCGTGCACGGGGAATTCTGGCGCGGACTCCTCGACTGGATAGGCGATCGCATGGTGGCCGAGGGCATGATCGATCCACTCGATATGGATCTCATCAGAATCATCGATGAACCCAAGGAAATCGTCGATGCCATTTTTGATCACTACGAGAAGCGCGGATTTGCATTGACCGAGGCCGAGCGCGAAGCGCAACTGAATCTCTAGACCGGCCGATGTCAGTTTATACCACCGTCACCCGCGAGCAGCTTTCTGCCTGGCTCAGGAACTACTCGATCGGCGTTCCGATGGCGCTGGAAGGCATCCTTTCCGGGATCGAGAACACCAATTATTTTGTCACCACCACACACGGCCGCTTCGTGCTGACGCTGTTCGAAAAACTGACACGCAACGAATTGCCGTTCTATCTCAAACTGATGGCTCACCTGTCGAGCCATGGTCTGCCGTGTCCAAAGCCGATCGCCAACCTGCAGAACGAGTTGCTCGGTGAGCTCAACACAAAGCCTGCCGCCATCGTTTCCTGTCTCGAGGGCCGGCCTATCGCCGAGCCGGAACCGGTGCACTGCGCGAGAGTCGGCGAAGTTCTGGCGGAGATGCATCTGGCCGGAATGACCTATCCCGGTCGTCTGGACAACCTCCGCGGCGCGAGCTGGTGGGCCGCGTGCGCGCCGGAAATCTACCCGTTTCTCAAGCCCGCGGACGAAGAGATGCTGAAGTCCGAGATCAGCTATCAGGCCGCACAAAGCAGCGCCGGATTGCCGCGCGGCGTGGTGCATGCAGATTTGTTCCGCGACAACGTGCTGTTCGACGGTGACCGGGTGGGCGGGTTCATTGACTTCTATTTCGCCTGCGTTGACAGTTTCGTCTACGACGTCGCAATCACCATGAACGATTGGTGCGTCGATGCCGACGCAAGACTCGACCAGGTTCGGGCCAGCGCGCTGTTGAAGGCATACTGGTCGGTGCGCCCGTTCACCGATCAGGAGCACTCCGCGTTGCCGTCGATGCTGCGTGCCGGCGCCCTGCGCTTCTGGGTTTCACGGCTGTATGATTTTCATTTGCCGCGTCCCGGCGAACTCACCCATAAGCACGATCCGGAGCGCTTTCGCCGGATTCTCTCCAATCACCGGGCCGGCGCGTCGCGCGGTTAGGCCGTAGCTGACGCCAACGAAACGAGGATATGTGAGCATCGACAAAGTGCCCGCCTCTCACGGCTTGAAATGGCTGTTGCAGGGATTTGTCCTCTTGCGCCGAAGTTTTTTCATGTGGCTGTTGTTCGTGCTGCTTCTGTGGGGCATGGTATTCGTCGCCGCCAAAGTGCCGTTCGCGGGTTTGCTGCTGGCCCTTTTGACGCCGGTCTTTCTTGGCGGACTCATGATTGGATGCCAGGCGCTGGCAAAAGGCGAAGAACTCGAGATATCCCATTTTTTCGCCGGATTCCGCAACAGCACGCTCAATCTTGTTACGCTCGGCGGCTTTTACCTGATCGGCAATGTCGTGATTGCGGGCTTGATGTACTCGATCGGCGGCGAAGCGATTCAGCAGATCGTTGCCGGTCAGTCACAAAACATCGACCCGGCGGTTCTCGCGCAGGCAATGGCACCGGCTTTGGCGGCGCTTCTTGCGGGTATGGCGCTGTCTGTGCCGCTGAGCATGGCGATATGGTTCGCGCCTTTGCTGGTGGTGTTCGCACACCAGAAACCGGCACAGGCGTTGCGTGCCAGTTTCCTCGCCTGCCTGAAGAACATGCTGCCTTTCCTGGTATACGGTTTGATAATTCTGGTGCCGCTCCTGTTGCTCATGTCGCCGTTCAACCTGTCGAACATGGAGCGCAATCCGGGTTTGTGGGTGGTGGCGCTGGTGATGCTGCCGTCGATTTACACCAGTTACAAAGACATATTCCGTGAAGTTCCCGCGGCTCCCGTCTTACCATAGGAAAGTCATGCGGGAGCGAGCTTGGCGTATTCCAGCGCGAGCCACTTCATGCCTGAATTGCGGAAATTGACCTGTACCCGAGCGTCGGCGCCGCGACCCTCCGCGCTGACGATTACGCCGGCACCGAATTTGGCATGCACGACGTTCTGCCCCACGCGCCAGCCGGATACTTCCCTTTCGATTGCCGGTGACTTTACTTCGTATCCTCGATCAAAACCCCTGGCGCTCACAAATCCCGAGAATTTGGTCGTATTGACCCTTTTGATCAGCCCCTCGGGAATCTCCTCGAGGAAGCGCGAGGCGATGTTGTAGCGGGTTTGCCCGTGCAGCATGCGTGTCTGTGCATGTGTGAGGTACAAGCGGTGGCGCGCGCGTGTCACCGCCACGTACATGAGCCGCCTTTCTTCTTCCAGCCCGTCCTGCTCGGAAATGCTGTTCTCATGAGGAAACAAACCTTCTTCCAGCCCCGTGATGAACACGGCATGGAATTCCAGGCCTTTGGCGGAATGCACCGTCATCAATTGCAGCGCCTCGGCGCCCGCAGCGGCCTGATGCTCGCCGGCTTCGAGCGAGGCATGCGCCAGAAAAGCAGCGAGTGCTGCAAATTCCTGTGGTTGAGTCTCCCCTTCCTGGGCTTGCGTGGCCGGACCTTCGGGGGAAACGAAAGCAATGGCGGCATTGGTCAGTTCGCCAAGATTCTCGAGTCGATCTTCGCCTTCGCGTTCGTTCTGGTAATGCGCGATCAGTCCGCTTAGCTCAACCACATGGTCGATGATCTCCGGCAGCGGTAGCGCCTCGCACGCGGAGCGCATCGACTCGATCAGCCTGACGAAACCGGCAATGCTACTCCCGGCCTTCCCGCTCAAGGTGTTGGCGCAAGCCGCTTGCCAGAGTGAGATGCCGCGACTGGCGGCGACATCCTGCAGCTGTTCGATACTGCGATTGCCGATTCCGCGCGTCGGGAAATTAATCACCCGCAGCAACGCGCCGTCGTCATCCGGATTCGCGACCAGCCGCAGATATGCCAGGGCATGCTTGATCTCCAGGCGCTCGAAAAAGCGCAATCCGCCATAAACGCGATAGGAGATTCCTGCGTTGAACAGGGCGTGCTCGAGCACCCGCGACTGGGCATTGGAACGGTACAGCAGCGCAATTTCGGAAAGCGGTGCGCCTTCGCTGCGCAACTGCTTCACCTCTTCCAACACGTAGCTGGCCTCCTCGAGGTCGGTCATGGCTTCGAACAGCCGCAGGGGTTCTCCGCTGCCTTGCGCCGTCCACAGATCCTTGCCGAGCCGGGCACGGTTGTGGCGGATCAGCGCATTGGCCGCATCGAGGATGTTGCCCTGGCTGCGGTAGTTCTGTTCGAGTTTGATGACTTTATCGACATGAAAGTCCTTTTCGAAGTCGAGCATGTTGCCGGCGCGCGCACCCCGAAACGCGTAGATCGATTGATCGTCGTCGCCGACGCCGAAGATGAAATTGTTTGCCCCCGCCAGCAACTTCAGCCAGAAATACTGCAACCGGTTCGTATCCTGGAATTCGTCCACCAGTATGTGCTTGAAGCGGGCACGATAGTGCTCCCGCAGAACCTCCGTTTTCGACAGCAGTTCGAAACAGCGCAGCAGCAACTCGGCGAAATCCACCACGCCTTCGCGGTTGCACTGCGCATCGTAGGACTCATAGACCGTGACGAGCTTGCGCGAAAAATCGTCGAAGGCCTCGACCTTGGGCGCGCGCAATCCCTGTTCCTTGGCGTCGTTGATGAAATACTGGGCCTGCCGGGGAGGATATTTCTCGTCGTCGACGTTCATCGACTTCATGATCCGCTTGACCATGGCCAGCTGGTCGGCTGAATCCAGGATCTGGAAGGTTTGCGGCAATCCGGCCTCGCGGTAATGCGCGCGCAGAATGCGATTGCAAAGCCCGTGAAAGGTGCCCACCCACATGCCGCGCGTGTTGATCGGCAGCATTGCGGAAATGCGCAGGAGCATTTCGCGTGCGGCCTTGTTGGTGAACGTGACGGCCAGCACGCCCTGCGGACTGATCTGACCGGTCTGGATCAGCCAGGCGATGCGGGTGGTGAGCACGCGCGTCTTGCCGGAGCCGGCTCCGGCGAGAATCAGAGCCGACTGGTGGGGAAGCGTGACTGCTTCTAGCTGCTGCGGATTGAGGCCTTCCAGAAACGACATGCGGGAATACGGTACAGGTTGCGGTTTCGATTCCGGATTATAAGTGAACGTCAGGGCAAACCTTGAACCACGGAGGGCACGGAGGAGAACGAGAATCGGGGGAGAGAGCTGCGGGGACTTAAAGGACCGGCGAAATCATGGTCAGTGGCACAAATGGAATGAATCCATTTTCCAATCCTTTTTTCTTTCGGTTTTTCTCCGCGCCCTCCGTGTTCTCCGTGGTTCAGGATCTGGATGATTCCCGCGCTTTCCTGGCTTCGTTGACCAGCTCGCGGATCATCGGCGTCAGGATGAGCTGCATGGCGAACTCCATTTTCGTTCCCGGCACGACGATCGTGTCGGGTCGCGACACGAAAGAATCGTCGATCATCGCAAGCAGATAGGGCACATTGAGGTGTCCCGCGTCGGAAAGGCGGATGACGACGAAACTTTCCTCGGGCAGCGGCACTTCACGGACCACGAAGGGATTGGACGTATCCACGGTGGGCACGCGCTGGAAATTCACGTGGGTGCGCGAGAACTGCGGCGTAATGTAATGCACGTAGTCGTACATGCGCCGCAGAATGGTTTGCGTAACGGCTTCGATCGGATACCCGCGCCCCTGCATGTCGCGATGTATCTTCTGGATCCATTCCAGGTTGACGGTCGGCGTTACGCCGATCAGCAGATCGACGTGGCGCGCCACGTCGACTTTGTCGGTTACGATGCCGCCGTGCAGGCCTTCATAGAACAGAAGGTCGGTGTTCGCCGGTAATTCAGTCCATCCTGTGAAGGTGCCGGACTTCTGGCCAAAGCGCGCCGCCCGTTCTTCGTTATGCAGATAGCGCCGGACGTTGCCGCCGCCGGTCTGTCCATATTCCGCGAACAAGGCCTCGAGTTCCTCGAACAGGTTGGCTTCGGGGCCGAAATGGCTGATCGCCTGGCCGCCCATCTGTTCGTAGGCTTCGATCAGCCTGCGCATTTCGTCGCGATTGTAGCGATGAAAGCTGTCCCCCTCGATCAACGCCGCCTCGATATGCTCGAGACCAAAGATGGCTTCGAACGCCTTGCGCACAGCGGTGGTCCCGGCGCCGGAAGAGCCGGTAACGGCGATGATGGGATGCTTGCGGGACATGTTGTGCCGGGAAGGTGACTGGCGAAAGCTTCAAGATCGCCGCTGCCCGGCGATGGTACATCGAAACGCGCCCCGGGCGAAAAAGCGCCAGAGCCCGGTCTATTGCATTGAAGCCATCGGCTCGAGGCCTGGATTGAGTTGCTTCAGGCGTGTACCCAATGCATTGGCTTCCTGCTCCGTGGAGAAGCCGGCGAGGCGCACGCGATAAAGTTGAGCGCCGTCCGCCTGTTGGGGCTGGATGCGCACCGGATAGCCATCGCGGCGAAGACTGTCATAGACGACCAGCGCTTCGAGTTGTTTCTGAAAGCTGCCAAGGTAAAGTTTCCAGCGCCCGTTTCTGCGCACCGCACCCTGGCCGTCGGCGATCTCGGTTTCCGCGGCCCATACCTTGAGGAGCTCCATCGGAACCGCTTCCACCGTTGCCGCTCCGCCTCTGGGTGCCTGCAGGTAGGTCAAAGGTTCCTTCATGTCCACGGGTTTGTCGCTGCCTCGGCTGACAGTGACCCGGCCTTCGATCAGCACGAGTACCTCCTTGTCGCCGAGGTTCTTCCCCCAGATGTCGGTTCCGCGAATGCCGGCAGTCACTGTCGGGAACTGCACGGTGATATCGCGCGTGCTCCGGCTTCTCAGCACTGCCCCCGTCGTAAAGCGGAAGGCACCTTCGATCACTTTCAGCGTCGCCGCGAGGAATCCCTGCTGGCGCCTTTGCACCAGAGCCGCCAATTGCAACCTGCCGTTTTCTCCCAGCTTGACCACGCTGCCATCTCCCAGGCGCAGGAGCAAGCGTGAGTTGGCTCCAGTCGAGACTTCATCGTTGCTCTTGAGTGCGATGCCAACCGCGAGCGGCTCGCGTTTACCGTCGCGGGTGACCCAGGCCGGCAGCTGGATACCTTCGACGACCGCATCCGGCGCAGCGTGCGAAAAACCGGCGGCAACCATCAACAGGACGAAAAGTCCGTTACGCAACGACATCATGATTCCATCCCTCCTGTGTGGACCCGCGCATTCGTACGAGGCATCGAAGATACGTCCGGGCGCGTGGGTCGGATGCACAAGCGCACCGATATAACAGGGCGCGCCGGTATAATCGGATACTTTACAACGCTTGTCAGAATCTCATGCAGCTGCACTACCAACCCGCCGAGGTCGAACAGCAAATACAAAAAGAGTGGGCGCTGAACAATTCCTTCCGCGCGCTCGACGCCTCCGACAAGCCGAAGTACTACTGCCTCTCGATGTTCCCTTACCCGTCGGGCAAGTTGCACATGGGTCACGTGCGCAACTACACCATCGGCGACGTGCTGTCCCGCTATCACCGGATGCGCGGCTTCAATGTGCTTCAGCCCATGGGCTGGGACGCATTCGGCTTGCCTGCGGAAAACGCGGCGATGGCCAATAACGTGCCGCCGGCGAAATGGACGTACGACAACATCGCTTACATGAAAAAGCAACTCCAGTCGCTCGGATTCGCCATCGACTGGGAGCGCGAGCTGGCGACGTGCACACCGCAATACTATCGCTGGAATCAGTGGTTGTTTTTGCGCATGCTGGAAAAGGGCATTGCTTACAAAAAGACCGGCACGGTGAACTGGGATCCGGTCGACCAGACCGTGCTCGCCAACGAGCAGGTGATCGATGGCCGCGGCTGGCGCACGGGTGCGCTCGTGGAAAAGCGCGAAATCCCGATGTACTACCTCGCCATCACTAGATATTCAGAAGAACTGCTGGCGGCACTGGATGCCCTTCCGGGCTGGCCGGAGCGCGTGAAAACCATGCAGGCGAACTGGATCGGCAAGAGTTTCGGCGTGCGTTTGGCGTTCCCCTACGAACTGCACGGCAAACCGGGCAAGCTGTGGGTTTTCACCACCCGCGCCGATACCATCATGGGCGTCACATTTTGCGCCGTCGCCGCGGAACATCCGCTCGCAACCGAGGCGGCGAAGCGCGATGCGAAGCTGGCCGCGTTTGTCGACGAGTGCAAGCGCGGCAGCGTCATGGAGGCCGATCTTGCGACGATGGAAAAGAAAGGCATGCCGACCGGCCTGTTCGTCAGCCATCCTCTGACCGGCGAGAAGATCGAAGTCTGGATCGGCAACTACGTGCTGATGAGCTACGGCGAAGGCGCTGTCATGGGCGTGCCCGGACATGACGAGCGGGATTTCGGCTTCGCGAAGAAGTACAGACTGCCGATTGTGCAGGTCATCGATGTCCCGGAAAAGGAATATTCCCCCGATGCCTGGCAACCCTGGTATGCGGAACACGGGGTCTGCTTCAATTCCGGCAAATACGACGGGCTCGATTTCGAAGAGTCCGTGGAGGCCATTGCCGCGGATCTCAAGGCAAAATCATTGGGCGACAAGCAGGTCACCTGGCGGTTGCGTGACTGGGGCGTGTCGCGCCAGCGCTACTGGGGTTGCCCGATTCCGATCGTGCATTGTGCAAGCTGCGGAGATGTGCCGGTGCCGCAAGAGCAGTTGCCGGTCCTGTTGCCCGAGGATTGCGTGCCGGATGGCAGCGGCAATCCACTCAACAGGCGCGCCGACTTCCTGAACACCACGTGCCCGCAGTGCGGGAAGCCGGCGCAGCGCGAGACGGATACCATGGATACGTTCGTCGATTCGTCCTGGTATTTTCTGCGCTATGCCTGTGCCGACCAGGATAAACAAATGGTCGACGCACGAGTCAACTATTGGCTGCCTGTGGACCAGTACATCGGCGGCATCGAGCATGCCATTCTGCACCTGCTGTATTCGCGTTTCTGGACCAAGGTCATGCGCGACTTCGGCCTGGTGAGACTCGACGAGCCGTTCACGCGTCTGTTGACGCAAGGCATGGTGCTGAACGAAATTTTCCTGCGCAAATCCGATGGCGGCCGCATCCAGTATTTCAACCCGGCCGACGTCGAACTCGAATTCGACGCGCAGGGCAAGCGCACCGGTGCAAAACTGACCTCCGACGGCGGGCAGGTGGAATCTGGCGGTATCCGCACCATGTCGAAGTCGAAGAACAATGGTGTCGATCCGCAAGCCCTGATCGATCGATATGGCGCGGATACTGCGCGATTCTTCATGATGTTCGCCAGCCCGCCGGAAGATACGCTGGCCTGGAACGACGATGGCGTGGAGGGGGCCTATCGCTTTCTGCGGCGATTGTGGAAATTCGCGCATGACCATCGTGCGGCGATGTCCGGAGCCGTCGGCAAGGCGGTCACGCAGAGGGCAGCGCGACGCGAGCTTCACTTGCTCCTGCAGCAGGCCAATTTCGACTACGAGCGCAAGCAGTTCAACACTGTGGCCTCTGCCGGCATGAAGATCCTCAATCTGCTGGAGGACAACGCGCAACCCGGACAGAGTGCGCTCCTGGCGGAAGGCATGAGCATCCTGCTGAGGCTGCTGGCCCCAATTGCGCCGCATATCGCGCACACACTTTGGCGCGAGTTGGGATTCGGCGGCGATATGCTGGAGGCCGCCTGGCCGGTCGTTGATGACACAGCGCTGGTTCAGGACGAGATCGAACTGGTGCTGCAAGTCAATGGCAAGCATCGCGGCGCGATTCTGGTCGCCCGAACTGCGGACCGGGCAGGCATAGAACGCCTCGCGCTGGAGAATCCGAACGCGCAGAAACACATAGCCGGCCAGGCGGTCAAAAAGGTGATCGTGGTGCCCGGACGACTCGTGAACATCGTCGTATAGGGACGCCCGACTTCGCTGGATGCCGGCCTGTGGCCATAAGGGGTGAGAGAATACCGAAGCGCCGTAGTTTCGATGGAGGTAAGGCAAAGCGATGAGAAATATCCCTCGGGCAGTTCCCTCGTCCCTGATTGTCGCGATCTTGATTGTCGCGACGATCCTGTCCTCCTGTGGTTTCCACCTGCGTGGGCAGGCGGAGATTCCCTACAAGACGCTGTTCATCGAGACGGGCGGCTATTCGTCCTATGCCAACGACCTGGAGCGGGCCATCCGCTCCGGCAGCAATACCAAGGTAGTCCACAATCTGGAAGAGGCGGATGCGGTGCTGAAGATCCTCGGCGAAAGCCAGGAGAAGCGCATTATTTCCCTGTCTTCTGCCGGGCGTGTGCGTGAGTTCGAACTGCGCTACAAAGTCGCCTATCGTCTGACGGACCGCGCGGGAACCGATCTGGCCCCACCGGGGCAAATCGACCTGCGTCGCGACATGACCTACGACGATACTGAAGTGCTGGCCAAGGAATCGGAGGAGCTGCTGTTGTATCGGGACATGAAAACGGATGCCGTGCAACAGATGCTGCGGCGCTTGTCCGTGGCCAAACCCGTCGCATAGCACCGCGGCGCGGACGATATAATCCGCGCAACGACCATCCGGACTTGCCCATGCCCCCCGAAGGTTCTGTCGGCGTCGTCAGCCCGAAGCTCGCTCGTTTCGACGATCCCATCGCGCTCAAGAGCGGCACGAGTCTCAATTCATACGAGCTGGCCTACGAAACCTACGGCACGCTCAACGCCGCGCGCGACAACGCGGTGTTGGTCTGCCACGCGCTGAATGCTTCACATCACGTGGCGGGGGTTTATGCCGACGATGCCGCGAATGTCGGCTGGTGGGATAACCTGATCGGTCCGGGAAAACCGGTCGACACCAATCGCTTTTTCGTAATGGGCGTCAACAACATCGGGGGCTGCCACGGTTCAACGGGGCCCGCAAGCATCAACCCCGCGACAGGTAATCCGTGGGGGGCCGATTTTCCGGTGGTCACGGTCGAAGACTGGGTGGAAGCCCAGTCGCGTCTCGCGAGCCGGCTGGGCATCGAGCGTTTCGCGGCTATCATGGGTGGCAGCCTGGGTGCGATGCAGGCGATGCAGTGGGCGATAAGCCAGCCATCTCGCGTCGCCCATTCGATCGTGATCGCCGCCGCACCGAAGCTGTCGGCGCAGAACATCGCTTTCAACGAGGTGGCACGACAGGCGATTACCACCGATCCGGATTTTCATGGCGGCAACTATTACTCGCACGGCGTAGTGCCGAAGCGGGGGTTGCGTATCGCGCGCATGATCGGCCACATCACGTATCTTTCCGACGACGCCATGGCGGAAAAATTCGGCCGCGAACGGCGCGAAGGGGGATTGAAGTTCAATTTCGAGGTCGAATTTCAGATCGAATCCTACCTGCGTCATCAGGCGGACAAGTTTGCCGAACATTTCGATGCGAATACGTACCTTCGCATCACCAAGGCACTCGATTACTTCGATCCGGCGGCGCTGCGCGATGGCGACCTGTCCGCCGTGCTCGAATCGGCCACGGCCAAATTCCTGGTCGTATCGTTCACTTCGGACTGGCGTTTCGCACCAGCGCGATCCCGGGAGATCGTCAAGGCGCTGCTGGACAACCGGCTGAGCGTGAGTTATGCCGAAATCGATGCGCCGCACGGGCACGATGCGTTCCTGATGGATGATCCGCGCTATCACCGCCTGATCCGTACCTACTTCGACAATATAGCCCGCGCGATATTTAGGTCATGATGCCGCCCGGCGTGCCCCCGCCATTTTCAACCCGTCCGGATTTCATCGCGATCGCGAAGTGGATCAGGCCCGATGCCAAGGTGCTCGACCTGGGTTGCGGCGACGGCTCGTTGCTGCGCCACCTGCATGAAGCGCGCGGCGTAACGGGATACGGGATGGAGATCGACGATGACAAGGTGCTCGCCTGCGTCAAGAACGGCGTGAATGTCCTGCAGAACGACCTGGAGTCCGGGCTATCGGGGTTCGAGAACGGCTCGTTCGACTATGTGATCCTGTCGCAGACCTTGCAGGCGATCCGCCACACCGAACGCATCGTCAATGAAATGCTGCGCGTCGGTCGCGAAGGTATCGTCACTTTCCCCAACTTCGGTTACTGGCGCCCCAGGCTGCAAGTCCTTTTCGGAAACATGCCGGTGTCGAAAACGCTGCCCTACGAGTGGTACGACACCCCCAACATCCACCTGTTCACGATCGAGGATTTCGAGAATTTCTGCAAACGGCACGGCATCCGCATTCTGGAAAGGAACGTGATGGTCGATGGCCGGGCGGTCAGTTGGATGCCCAACCTGCGCGGCTCTGTGGCTGTATACCGCTTCGATCGGGCGGCTCCGGTCGCTGATTGAGCGAGATGACGCAACCTTCCATGGTGTCGGCGCTGTTCACGCGTCGCATGCTGATATGCGTATTCACCGGGTTCAGTTCGGGGCTGCCTCTCTACCTGCTGCTCAATCTGCTGCCGGCGTGGCTGCGAACGGAAGGCATCAATCTCAAGGTGATTGGCGCATTCGCGCTGATCCAGTTTCCTTACACCTGGAAATTCCTTTGGTCACCGTTGCTGGACCGTTACGTGGTGCCCACACTTGGCCGGCGCCGGGGCTGGATGCTGCTGACGCAAATCGGGCTGCTGGCGAGCATTGCCTGGTTGGGCACGCTCTCACCGCGCGACGAATTGTCCTGGGTGATTTATGCGGCTACCGCCATCGCTTTTCTGAGCGCTACGCAAGACATAGCGGTCGACGCCTACCGCCGGGAGTTGCTATCGAACGCTGAGCTCGGGCTGGGCAACGCCGTACATGTGAACGCGTACCGGATCGCGGGACTGATCCCCGGATCGCTGTCCCTGATACTCGCCGATCACCTCCCCTGGCCCATGGTTTTCATGGTCACCGCGCTGTTCATGCTTCCCGGAATGGTGATGACGCTTCTTGTGGCAGAACCTGCAGTCGCCGGTACGCCGCCCAAAACACTGCGCGCCGCCGTGGTCGAACCGTTTCGTGAATTCATCGGCAGGGCCGGCGTGAGCAGCGCGCTGCTCGTACTCGCCTTCATTTTTCTGTACAAGCTCGGCGACAGCATGTGCACCGCGCTCGCCACCCCGTTTTATCTGGACATGGGTTTCTCGAAATCCGACATTGGTCTGATCGCCAAAAACGCCGGGCTTTGGCCCAGTGTCATCGGCGCCCTGCTCGGCGGCCTCTGGATGATGAAGCTGGGCATCAACCGCGGGCTCTGGCTGTTCGGCGTGGTTCAGGTCGTGTCGATCTTCGGCTTCGCCTGGTTGTCGCGCATTGGCCCATTCACCGAAATCGCCGCATCCGAAAGGGCCGCACTCGCGCTGGTCATCGGGTTCGAGGCGCTGGGCGTCGGACTGGGCGCCGCCGCATTCGTAGCATACATAGCGCGGGCCACCCATCCGGCCTATACCGCAACGCAGTTTGCACTGTTCACCAGCCTTGCAGCCGTGCCGCGCACCTTCCTCAATGCGACAACCGGGTGGCTGGTCGAACAACTGGGCTGGTTCGGCTTTTTCATACTGTGCTCAATACTTGCTCTGCCAGGTATGCTGCTGCTGTTCAAGGTTGCCCCGTGGAACGAGCAGGAACCGGTGGCCGGAGCGGCAACTACCAGTGCGGGACGACCCTGAGCGCTCAGAGTTCGCAGTCGTAGTCGATGCTCACTGGCGCGTGGTCGGAAAAGCGCTCGGTCTTGTAGATCGCAGCTGCCGTTGCCTTGCCGGCGATGCCCGGGGTGGCAAGCTGATAGTCAATGCGCCAGCCGACGTTTTTCGCCCACGCCTGGCCGCGGCTGGACCACCAGGTATATTGTTCGGCACGGTCGTCGAGCCGGCGAAAGACGTCGACGTAGCCCAGATGCTCGATGACTCCGGAGAACCACTGACGTTCCTCCGGCAAAAAGCCGGAGTTTTTCCGGTTCGAGCGCCAGTTCTTGAGATCGATTTCCTTGTGCGCGACGTTCCAGTCTCCGCAAATGACGATTTCGCGGCCGCAATTCCCCAGCTTGTGCAGCGGATCGATGCAGCGATGCATGAAACTGAACTTGATCGCGAGCCGCTCGGCGGAACTCGATCCCGACGGTACATACAGCGATACGATGCTTAGATTGCCGAACTGCGCTTCGAGATAACGGCCCTCGGCATCTATGTCGGGGATGCCGACGCCGGCGATCAGGCGCTCGGGTTTCTTGCGCGAGTAAATGCCGACGCCGCTGTAGCCGGGGCGGTCCGCGCAATGGAAGTAGCCCGTGTATCCGTCGGGATTGCGGATCGCGTCGGTGAGGTCCTTGTCCTGGGCCTTGAGCTCCTGAACGCAGACTACGTCCGCGCTTTGCGTTGCGAGCCAGGCGAGGAAGCCTTTATTGACGGCGGAACGTATGCCGTTTAGATTGAGAGTGACGATGCGCACGATAGACCAATGAGTGATTTCAGGCGGGAGTTCATCGAGTTCGCCGTGGCCCGCGGTGTTCTGTCTTTCGGTGAATTCAAAACCAAGGCCGGGCGCATGTCGCCCTATTTCTTCAACGCGGGTTTGTTCAACGACGGCGATACGCTTCGACGGCTCGGGCAATTTTACGCGAAAGCGTTTTTGGCGGCGGATCCCGGCATCGACATGCTGTTCGGCCCGGCGTACAAGGGCATACCGATAGTGGCCGCGACCGCGGTCGCGCTTGCCGAATCGGGGAAAAACCTGCCGTTCTGCTTCAATCGCAAGGAAGCCAAGGATCATGGCGAAGGCGGGATCACCATCGGCGCGCCACTTGCCGGCCGCGTCCTGATCACCGACGACGTCATCTCGGCCGGCACTTCCGTGCGCGAATCGGTGGGCATTATCCGCGCTGCGGGTGCGGAGGCGGCCGGCGTGCTGATCGCGCTCGATCGAATGGAACGCGGCACGGGCGAAATGTCCGCAGTTCAGGAAGTTCGCCAGCAGTTCCGCATCTCTGTGGTTACCATTGCGACACTGGATGATCTGGCGCTATTTTTGCGCTCGCGGCGCGAAATGGCGCAGCAGTTGCGATCGGTCGAGCGATACCGCGAAAAATATGGGGTGAGTGCATGAAGCCAATAACCGTTCTAGCCTGTCTGTTCGCGACTGTTCTGGCGCTGCCAGGGCAAGCGCAGGAGAAGGGCTCCCGCATGTACAAGTGCATCGATTCCGCGGGCAAGGCGTACTACTCGGACAAGATTGGCCCGGAGTGTGGCCAGGCCTCGGAGCTCAACCGACAGGGTGTGGTCATGCCGAAGAAGAAGCCGGCCGCCGGTCCTGTGCAACCGAAAGTCGACCCCGCCGCGGCCACGCCAAAAGCCGCGAAAGAACAGGAGCGGCGCGACCAGGCTTTGATCGCGACCTATACCAGCGAGGAGGAAATCGATGCCGCCCGCGACCGCAGCCTCGCCATTCCCGCGCAGGGCACGAAGTCTGTCGAAGCGAAGCTGGAGGCAGCCAATGATCAGCTGGCTACGCTGAAAAAGCAGGCGGATACCCTGGCCGCCCAGCAAAAACCCCTGCCCGCGCATCTGATTGAAGAAGTCAGCACAAGTCAGAAGCAAGTTGCCAGACTGGAAGCCGACGTTGCGCAGCGCAAAGCGCAAGCGGATGCGATCCGCGCGAAATACGAAGCGGACAAGAAGCGTTTTCGCGAGTTGAAAGGCACGGACGCAGCCGGCAAGTAAGCTTCAGCTGAGCTTTTTCCTCAGAATCCCGTTGACCTGGGCGGGGTTGGCCTTGCCCGCGCTTGCTTTCATGACCTGTCCGACCAGGGAATTGAAAGCTTTCTCTTTCCCGGCCTTGAAATCGGCGACCTGCTGGGGATTGGCCGCAATCACGGCATCGACGATTTTTTCGATCGCGCCTGAATCGGAAATCTGTTTCAAACCCTTGCGCTCGATGATTTCGTCAACTGAGCCTTCGCCCGCCCACATTGCTTCGAATATTTCCTTGGCCATCTTGCCCGATATAGTGCCGTCGGCCACTCGCGCTGCGAGCATGCGTAACTGCTCGGACGAGACCTTGCTCCCGGTGATATCAAGACTCTCTTCATTCAGACGGGCACTGAGCGGACCCGAGATCCAGTTTGCCAGATCCGGAATCGCTGCTTGTGCCGCGCCGACAAATGTTGCGCTGGCAAATTCTGCCGTCTGGCGACTTGCGACGAGTTGGTTGGCTTGGTACGGCGAAAGCCCGTAGGAAATAAAAATATCGCGCTTGATACTTGGTAGTTCGGGCAGCTGCGTCTTAATTTTTCCGATCCAGTCTTCGGAAATTTCCAAGGGCAGCAAATCAGGATCGGGAAAGTACCGATAGTCGTGAGCGTCTTCCTTTGTGCGCATAACGCGAGTTTGACCCTCGTCGGGATCGAACAATACAGTTGCCTGCTGAATCTTGCCTCCATCCTCCAGCATTTCGATCTGCCATTGGATCTCGTACTCGATCGCCTGCTGCAGGAAGCGGAAGGAGTTCAGGTTTTTGATCTCGCGGCGCGTGCCGAGTGGCGCTCCGGGCCGTCGCACGGAAACATTCGCATCGCAGCGAAAAGATCCTTCCTGCATGTTGCCGTCGCAGATGTCGATCCAGGTCACGAGCGAATAGAGTGCTTTGGCATAGGCGACTGCTTCGTCGGCGGAATGCATGACCGGCTCAGAGACAATTTCCAGTAGCGGCGTCCCGGCACGATTCAGATCGATGCCGCTCATGTCTTGAAAGTCCTCGTGCAAGGACTTGCCCGCGTCTTCTTCCAGGTGCGCCCGGGTAAGCTGCACCTCGATTTCGCCGCGCGTCGGTGAAACGATTGCGATCTTTCCTCCCTGGACCACCGGGATTTCGTACTGGCTAATCTGGTATCCCTTGGGGAGATCCGGATAGAAGTAGTTCTTGCGCGCGAATATCGATCGTCGATTGATCGAGCCGTCGACCGACAGGCCGAACCGGATCGCACGCTCCACTGCGCCTTTGTTGAGGACCGGCAGGGTGCCCGGCAGAGCCATGTCGATGACGCTGGCCTGAGTATTCGGCGCAGCGCCGAAAACAATAGACGCGTCCGAAAAGACCTTCGACTGCGTCGACAACTGCACATGCGTCTCCAGTCCGATGACGACTTCCCAGTTCATGAGGCTTCGCCCCGTGACGAGTGACGGGTGACGAGTAACAGGTGGGTAAGAGCGGGTCGGAGAATCACTTGTCACCTGTCGCTAACTATCGGCGGCAGCCGCTTGTGCCAGTCAGTTGCAAGCTGATACTGATGTGCGACGCCAAGCAGCTTCGCTTCTTCGAAATAATTCGTCATGAGTTGGAGACCGACCGGGCGGTTCCTGGCGCCGAACCCGCACGGAATGCTCATTCCGGGAATGCCGGCCAGGCTGCCGGGTATGGTGTAGAGATCCGACAAATACATGGCAACAGGGTCGGCAGCCTTTTCACCGAAGCCAAAAGCCACGCTGGTCGTTACCGGGCCTGCTATCACATCGCATTGTCCGAAAGCCTGCTGAAATTCATCGGCGATAATGCGGCGCACCTTCTGTGCCTGGAGGTAGTACGCGTCGTAATAGCCGTGCGACAAGACATAGGCACCGATCAGGATGCGGCGCCGGGGTTCAGGCCCGAATCCTTCGGCGCGTGATTTCTTGATCATGTCATCGAGATCGCCGTACTGCGCGGCGCGATGCCCGTAACGCACGCCGTCGAAGCGGCTCAGGTTCGATGAGCACTCCGCGGGCGCGATCACGTAGTAGACCGGGATGCCGAGCGCCGCGTTTGGCAGCGAAATATCGACCAGTTTGGCGCCTTGTCTGACGTACTCGGCCAGGGCTTCGCGCACCGCCTTCTCGACGTCCGGCTGCAAACCCTCGCCGAAAAACTCCCTGGGCAAACCTATGCGCAATCCCTTCACGCCCTGCGTCAACCCGCGCGTGTAGTCTTCCTGCGCGCGATCCACGCTGGTTGAATCTTTAGGGTCGAAACCCAGCATGCCGTTGAATATCAGCGCCGCGTCTTCGGCCGAGCACGTCATGATGCCGGCCTGATCCAGGCTGGAAGCGAAGGCAATCATGCCCCACCTGGATGCACGCCCGTAGGTGGGCTTGATCCCGGTCACACCCGAGAAGGCCGCCGGCTCACGGATCGACCCTCCGGTATCGGTTGCTGTCGCAGCCGGGGCGATGCGTGCGGCGACCGCCGCCGCCGAGCCACCCGAACTCCCACCCGGCACGGCGCTCGTGTCCCAGGGATTCAAAACGTTGCCGTAGTAGCTGTTCTCGTTGGACGATCCCATCGCGAATTCATCGCAATTGAGTTTGCCAAGCGTCACCATGCCGGCATTGCCGAGCTTCTCCACCACCGTCGCGTCGAAGGGGCTCATGTATCCCTTGAGCATGCGAGACGAAGCGGTGGACGCAAAGTCGCGTGTGACGAAAATATCCTTGTGCGCAACCGGCACGCCCGTCAGCGGGGTCGCCTCTCCGCGGGCGATACGTTCATCGGCAGCCCGCGCCTGCAGCAAGGTGACTTCAGGGCGGACGTCCAGAAACGCGTTCAGTTCCTTGTGGCGTCCGATGCGATCGAGATAGAGCCGCGCGAGTTCCACGGCCGATACTTGTTTGGCCAATAACGCGCGGCCGAGTTCGGCCACCGATTTCTCGAACATCGGGTTCCTATTCGACGACGCGAGGCACGATGAACAAGCCATCCCGCATTGCAGGAGCGTTCTTCATGAGAGACTCTCGGCCCGGCTGATCACGGGCCACGTCTTCGCGCAGACGCTGGCTGCCCCCGAGGGGATGCGACATGGGTTCGATGCCGGCGGTATCGACCGACTGCAGTTGCTCGATGAGCTTGAAAATCTCATTCAATTGCGCGAGCGCCTGCCCGGTTTCTTGCTCGGAAATCTCGATACGAGCGAGATGGGCGATACGTTTGACGTCGCTGGCAGTAAGTGACATGAGTGGATATCTCTTGGTCGGTTGCCGCTGGATTTTAAGGCCGGACTGCGGATTTTTCGGTCCATCCCGGACATCGGGAGGCTAACTCCGCTTTTTGTTAACCGCAGCAGGGCGATAGGGTATCATACGGCATTCATTTTCCGCACTGCGGCAACCCTCGGATCACGTCAATGTTCGGATTTCTCAACGGCTATTTTTCCAACGATCTGGCGATCGACCTCGGCACCGCGAATACGCTGATCTATGTTCGCGGCAAGGGCATCGTTCTCAATGAACCCTCGGTAGTGGCAATCCGGCAAGAGGGCGGGCCCAACGGCAAGAAGGTGATTCAGGAAGTGGGCCTCGCCGCAAAGCAGATGCTCGGCCGAACCCCCGGGAACATCACGGCCATCCGGCCGATGAAAGACGGCGTAATAGCCGATTTCACGGTGACCGAACAGATGCTCAAGCAGTTCATCAAGAAGGTCCACGATTCCCGCTTGTTCTCGCCGAGTCCGCGCATCGTCATTTGCGTACCCTGTGGTTCGACTCAGGTCGAGCGGCGTGCAATCCGCGAATCCGCGTATGGCGCCGGGGCCCGCAAGGTCGAACTGATCGAGGAGCCGATGGCCGCGGCGATCGGAGCCGGTCTGCCGGTCGAAGAAGCCACGGGATCGATGGTTGTGGACATCGGCGGCGGCACGACGGAAGTCGGCGTGATCTCGCTCGGCGGCATCGTCTATTCCGGGTCCGTGCGGGTGGGAGGCGACAAGTTCGACGAAGCAATCATCAACTACATCCGACGCAACTACGGGATGCTGATTGGTGAGACCACGGCCGAGGAAATCAAGAAAGAGATCGGTTCGGCGTTCCCTGGTTCAGAGGTTCGCGAGAAAGAAGTGAAAGGACGCAATCTGGCCGAAGGCATTCCGCGCAGTTTCACCATTTCCAGCAATGAAATCCTGGAAGCGCTGACCGATCCGCTCAACAGCATCGTCAGCGCCGTCAAATCGGCGCTCGAACAAACGCCGCCGGAACTCGGTGCGGACATAGCGGAAAAGGGCATGGTACTCACCGGCGGAGGTGCGCTCCTGCGGGATATCGACCGGCTGCTGATGGAAGAAACCGGGCTCCCCGTCATTGTCGCCGACGATCCCCTGACCTGCGTGGTACGCGGCTCCGGCCGCGCGCTGGAGAAGGTCGACAAACTGGCCACCATATTCACGAACGACTGAAGATTGCATTGAAGGGACGAGTGACGCCCGACTTCGCTGGATACCTGCCTTCGGCCATACCCGACTTCGCTGGATTTCCCCCGGGGATACCGGGCTTCGACCATAACCTGCTTTCGACCATACCCGACTTCGCTGGATACCGGCCTTCGGCCATAAAGGACGAGGGGTGAGGCAAGCGCGGATAAATCCCGGAATCGCATTGGCACTCCGCAGAACTCGTTTCAGGCACCAGATTTTGCCCCCAGGCTTCGCCCCTTATGGCCGAAGGCCGGTATCCAGCGAAGTCGGGCGTCCCTTCCGCCCCATGCTCAAAGACCAGTCATGGACGAAGTCCGGTTATGGGCGAAGCCCGGTATCCTCCGGAATCCGCGCAGGGACTCCCGCACAGCGGGGCGCCCCTCTCCACTAGGATGCAATCCTCGCCGCCACCATTTTTCAGAAGGGGCCCCAGTCTCTTTGCCCGCCTCGGCTTTTTTTCGCTCCTGTCGCTGATGCTGTTGTACGCCGATGCCCGCTTCCACTACACGGAAGCGCTGCGCAAAGCCATCGCAGTGGTGCTGTATCCCTTGCAGCAGTTTGCCGACACGCCTGGCAAGGCGTTCTCATCCATCGGGGCATACTTCGTCTCGCAGTCGTTCCTGCAACGTGAAAACGACCGACTGACGCACGAAAATTTTTTGCAGGCGGGTCAGTTGCAGTCCCAGCAGGCCCTTATCGCGGAGAATCAGCATCTGCGGCAACTGATGGAAATGCGCGAGCGCGCGGAGCAGACTTCGACCGTTGCAGAAATCCTCTACGTCGGGCGCGATCCGTTCAGCCGCAAGGTCATCGTCGACAAGGGTTCGTCGCAGGATATCGAGGAAGGCGCCGCCGTGATCGACGATACCGGGCTAATCGGGCAAGTCACGCGCACTTTCCCGTGGACCGCGGAAGTGGCGCTGATCAGCGATCGCGAGCAGGTTGTACCGGTGCAGATCGTGCGCACCGGGCAACGCGCCGCTTTGTTCGGCATCGGCTACGACGGTGCTCTCGACCTGCGTTTCATGCCGATCAACACCGATGTCGAGAACGGCGACATGCTGGTGACTTCCGGAATCGACGGCGTCTATCCACCGGGACTGCCGGTCGCCGTGGTCTCGAACATCGAGCGCAACGCAGCCTATCCATTCGCCAAAATCACCTGCACGCCGGCGGCGGGCCCAAACCGTAACCGGCAGGTGCTGGTGATGTCCAGGCTGACCCCGCTGCCTGACTATCCCGTTGTACCCGATGCCAAGAAGGGCAAGGGGAAAAAAGCAAGGAAAGGCGGATAATGCAGTCGCGCATGATCGGCAAGCTCGGCGGCAGCGAAGAGATTCTGTTGCCGGTCAGACCCCTCTACATATCCATCACGTTGTTCGTTGCACTGATGATCAACTTGCTGCCCCTGACGGGGTGGCTGCTGGCGGTGCGTCCGGACTTCGTGGCCCAGGTGCTGCTCTACTGGGGGATACACCAGCCGCGCAAGATCGGTTTCTTGCCGGCATGGCTGCTCGGGCTGGCAATGGACGTCGCCGATGGCAGCCTTTTTGGTCAGCACGCGCTTGCCTATTCGGTGATGATGTTCGCCGCGATCGCCCTGCATCGCCGGGTTTCCATGTTCGACATGCGCCACCAGATTCTGCACGTACTGCCCATCCTGCTGGTGATGCAGATGATCGTGTTGGGCGTGCGTCACGCGTCCGGCGACGCGTTTCCCGGCTGGTGGTTTTTCCTGTCCAGCATTGTCGGCGCGCTGCTGTGGCCGGCAACCGATCTGCTGCTGAAGATCCCCCTGCGGCAGCGACACGACCCGGACGAGGCGTGAACGCGCGCGGAAAAATAGCGATGCCGGTCGCTGCACGGTTATGAATCGCGGCGTCGAACTGCGGGACCATCAGCGCGAGCTCTATTATTTCCAGCTGAGGCTGGCCATCGTAGGCGGCGCGGTCCTGTTTGCCTTCTTTGTGTTGCTGATGCGTTTTTTCTACGTCCAGGTCATTCAGCATGATTACTACCACACGCTCGCGGAGCAGAACCGCATCTTCATCGTGCCGGTGGTGCCCAACCGCGGGCTGATCCTCGACCGCAATGGCGTCGTCCTTGCGCACAATTTCGCGGCGTATACGCTGGAAATAACACCCACCCTGATCGGCGACCTGGAAAAGACCATCAACGATTTGTCCGGCCTGGTCGAGATCACGCCCAAGGACCGGAAGCGTTTTCAGAAATTGCTCGAGGAAGGGCACGATTTCGCTAGCATTCCGATCCGCACGCGCCTCAATGACGAGGAAGTCGCCCGCTTCGCCGTAAGCAATTATCGGTATCCGGGCGTGGAAATCAACGCGCGGCTGTTCCGCCACTATCCGAACGGCGAGATTGCCTCGCACGTCGTTGGCTATATTGGCCGCATCAGTGACAAAGATGTGGACCATCTGCGCGATCAGGGCACTGCCGCTAACTACAGCGCGTCGGACTACATCGGCAAGGTCGGTCTCGAGCAGCGCTACGAAAACGAATTGCGCGGAGTGACCGGTTACGAGCATGTCGAAACCGACGCCAACGGCAAGTCCGTGCGCACACTGCGCAGCATTCTCCCGGTGTCGGGCAACAATCTCATGCTGGCGCTCGATGCGAAACTGCAGCACGTGGCCGAGCAGGCGTTTGGCGAACATCGCGGGTCGCTAGTGGCCATCGAGCCTTCGACCGGCGGGGTCCTGGCACTGGTATCGAGGCCCGGCTTCGATCCCAACCTGTTCGTCGAAGGCATCGATCCGCAAAACTGGGATGCGCTCAACAATTCGCCCGACCATCCGCTCAATAACCGCGCCCTGCAGGGTGTGTACCCGCCAGGCTCGACGTTCAAACCTTTCATGGCGCTGGCGGGGCTCGAGTTGGGCAAGCGCAAACCCGGATTTACGATCAGCGATCCGGGTTACTTCGTGCTGACCGGAGGGGGTGGTCACATCTACCGCGACTGGAAAGCAGGAGGCCATGGGCTGGTGGATCTGCACAAAGCCATAGTTCAATCGTGCGACACTTACTTTTATGGATTGGCCCAGGATCTTGGAATCGATGCCATCCACCAGTTTATCAAGCGCTTCGGGTTCGGGCAGATGACCGGTATCGACATCGAAGGCGAGGTCGACGGATTGCTGCCTTCGCAGGAATGGAAGCAACGGCGCTTTCAGCAGAAGTGGTTTGTCGGCGACACTATCTCGATCGGCGTCGGCCAGGGCTACACGCTTACCACGCCGCTGCAACTCGCGTTCGCCACGGCGATTCTGGCCAATGACGGGCGCGTGTTCCGACCGCACCTGGTCAAACAAATCCAGGACAGCCAGACCGATGCGCTGACCATCATCGAGCCCCAGCCACGAGCGGTACTCCCCCTGTCCGTGGAGAACATAAAGCAGGTGCGCGACGCCATGATCGATGTCACCAGACCGGGTGGTACCGCGGGCTGGGCGGGCATGAATGCCAAATATCTATTTGCCGGCAAGACCGGCACCGCCCAGGTCATCGGCATGAAGGGGCAGAAATACGACGAAAAGAACATCAACGAACGTCATCGCGATCACGCACTCTTCATTGCGTACGCTCCGGCCGACGATCCCAAGATCGCCCTGGCGATCCTCGTCGAAAACGGCGGGCACGGCGGCAGCACTGCCGCGCCGATAGCGCGGCAGGTGCTGGACTATTACCTGCTCGGCAAGGAACCGCCTCCGCCCAAACCCGCCGTTGCGAAGCCGGCCGTTCCGCAAGAGGAGCAGGAAAATGATTAACCGGCTGCTGGCCTATCTGGTCAAACATATCGACCGCTACCTGATGGGACTGGTGACGGTATTGCTGATAATGGGATTGATCACTCTGTTCAGTGCTTCTGGCGAGAGCTTCGAGAGAGTCACCGGTCAGATCATCAACATTTGTGCCGCCCTGACGGTCATGTGGATTGCAGCGAATGTGCCGCTGCATTTTCTGTCTCGCATCGCGTTGCCGCTGTATGTTGTCGGCCTGTTATTGCTGGTCGGTGTCGCCGTCGCCGGAGAAGTGGTGAATGGCGCGCGCCGCTGGCTCAATCTGGGCTTCACGCGTATCCAGCCTTCGGAACTCATGAAAATCGCGGTCCCGTTGCTGCTTGCATGGTATTTCGATCGCTATGAGGCGATCCTGAAGATGCGCGATTTTGCCGTGGGCGCGGTACTGGTCATCCTGCCGGTGCTGCTGATTGCCCGCCAACCCGATCTGGGCACCGCGTTGCTGGTCAGCGCCGCCGGATTCTATGTGCTGTTCCTGGCGGGCTTGTCCTGGAAAATACTGGTTACGCTGGGAATCCTGGGCGGCGCGAGTTTGCCGTTTCTCTGGTCGATGCTGCACGAATATCAGCGTCAGCGCGTGCTGACTCTGCTCGATCCGTCGCAGGATCCGCTTGGATCGGGTTATCACACTATCCAGTCCACCATCGCGCTGGGGTCCGGAGGCTTTCTCGGCAAAGGCTGGTTGAATGGCACCCAGGCCCACCTCGACTTTCTGCCGGAACGAACAACCGACTTTATTTTTGCCGTGTATGCAGAGGAATTCGGCATGATCGGCAATCTGGTATTGATGGTCCTGTTTCTGCTGGTGATCGGCCGTGGCCTGGTCATCGCCGCCAACGCGCCCACCTTGTTTACGCGCTTGCTTGCCGGTGCAATTACGCTGACGTTTTTTACCTATGCCTTCGTCAACATGGGCATGGTCAGCGGCATTCTGCCCGTGGTCGGCGTGCCCCTGCCGCTGATCAGCTATGGCGGCACTTCGCTCGTGACCATCTTGTTCGGCGTCGGATTGCTGATGAGCATTCATACGCATAGGCGTCTTGTTCAGACATAGGGGCGAGGGGAGAGGGACGAGGGGTGAGGGAAAATCGCAGAAAGAAACATAAGTCGATGATTTTTTCTTCGGGCTTGAGGGCTCTCCCTCGCCCCTCCGCGATCATCATCGCAACGTTCGTTGCGGTGATGATCGCGGGCTGCGGCAGCAGCCCCTCGCGTGGGAAGCCCGGCGGCTACTACCTCGATGACGGTCCCGGCGCCAACCCGCCGCCTAATCTGGACTCGGTATCGGAGCCAGTGCCGAAGATCGAACCGATAAACAAATACACCAGCCGGCCCTATACCGTCCTGGGCCATACCTATAAGCCTTACACCGAACTCACGCCTTACAAGGCACGCGGCGTTGCGAGTTGGTATGGCAAGCGTTACCACGGCCAGAAAACTTCCTCGGGGGAGGTGTACGACATGTACGCGATGACCGCTGCGCACACCATCCTGCCGCTGCCAAGCTACGCGCGCGTTACCAATGTTGCCAGCGGCAAGTCGGTGATCGTGCGCGTGAACGATCGAGGCCCCTTCCATGAGGACCGGTTGATCGACCTGTCGTACGTTGCCGCGCAACGCCTGGGATTGCTGGGCAGCGGCAGCGGAATGGTCGAGGTCGAGGCGATCCTTCCAGGCAAGGAGGCGCCGCTACCCGTGACTGCTGCAACGCTACCCGAACCGACGGCCGCGGCTCCGCCGGTCGACGCGGAGCCAGGCGGTATCTACGTCCAGCTCGGCGCGTTCTCGGCAGCCCAGAATGCCGACGCGTTCATGCGCAAAATGCGCGTCGACCTCGCCTGGCTCGCCGATTCCATGAACGTCTACCGCAAGGGCGGTCTTTATCGGGTGCATGCCGGACCTTATGCGAGTCGTGAAGAGGCCACGCGTACCGTGGAACGCGTGCAGAAGGAGCTGGGTTTCAAGGCTCTGGTGCTCGATCGTTAATATCAACGTTCAAACATGAAGCCGGGTGAACAATGCGCACGCTGATCTGCGGGTCCATCGCCTACGACACCATCATGGTGTTTCAGGGCCACTTCAAGAATCAAATTCTTCCCGAACAGATTCATATCCTGAACGTTTCCTTTCTCGTGCCCGACCTGCGCCGGGAATTCGGCGGATGCGCCGGCAATATTGCCTACTCGCTGAAAATGCTTGGCGGCGATCCATTGGTAATGGCGACCGTGGGCGAGGACTTCCAGCCTTACGCGTACCGCATGGAGAAGCTGCGCCTGGTTCAGTCGCATGTGCGCAAGGTGCCGGACACGTTCAGCGCGCAGGCATTCATCACCACCGATCTGGATGACAACCAGATCACCGCGTTTCATCCGGGTGCCATGAATTTTTCGCACCAGAATCATATTTCGGATGCGCGCGACGTCGGTCTGGGCATCGTCGCGCCGGACGGACGGGAGGGCATGCTGCAGCACGCCCGTGAATTTCACGAAGCTGGCATTCCATTCATCTTCGATCCGGGCCAGGGACTGCCCATGTTCAATGGCGACGAACTACTGAACTTCATCGGCCAGGCCGACTATGTGGCGGCCAACGATTACGAAGCCAAGATGTTGCAGGAACGCACGGGAAAGAGCATTGAGGAATTGTCCAGGTTGGTAAAGGCACTGGTCGTCACGCAGGGTGCACAGGGGTCGCTGGTGTTCGTGAAGGGCAAGGCGGAAGCCATCCCCGCGGTTAAACCCGAGCAAATCGTGGACCCCACGGGGTGCGGAGATGCCTACCGTGCCGGCCTGCTGTACGGGATTGCGGGCGATATGGACTGGCCCACTACCGGTCGGCTGGCATCGCTGGTTGGATCGATCAAGATCGCGCAACGCGGCGCGCAGAACCACCAGTTCTCGCGCGACGAAATCAGTGAGCGCTTCCGTGAAGCGTTCGGACGGACACCCTGGTAAGTGAAGTGCGCGAATTCGTCGCCGCGGATCCGGGAACGAGGACGCCGATTCCGGTGCGGATTTATCGCACGGCGCGTATCGTGCTGCATCTTTTCGCCGGCGTTTTCGAAGTGGCGCTGCTGTTTCCGCTGCGGGAGAAGTCGCGGCGCAACCTGGCGATAGCGCGCTGGTCGGCGCGGCTGCTCGCCATTCTCAACGTCCGGCCGAGCCTGCGTGGATCGCCCCCATCGGCAGGGAAGCGGGCCGTGGTGCTGGTTGCAAATCATGTTTCCTGGCTCGATATCCACCTGATTCATTCTTTCTGGCAAGTGCGCTTCGTCGCCAAGTCCGAGGTGCGGCGCTGGCCGCTTATCGGCTGGCTGTCGGCGCGCACCGGCACGTTGTTCATCGAGCGCGGCATGCGTCGCCATGCGGCTCGCATCAACCAGTCCATTCATGCGGCATTCCAGCAAGGCGATGCCATTGGGGTGTTTCCGGAGGGAGCGACAACCGACGGACGGGAATTGACCCGCTTTCACGCTTCTTTGCTGCAGCCGGCGGTTGATGAGGGGGCGCTGGTGTATCCGGTCGCGTTGCGCTACCTGGATGAAGCTGGAAACATCAACGTCAACGCAAGTTACGTGGGTGACACAGCCTTGTCGGAATCGCTGAAGATGATCTTGAGCCAGAGAATGATCCACGCCGAATTGATGTTCCTGCAGCCCTTCGACGCCATCGGTAAATCTCGCCGGGAGCTGGCGGCGCTAACCCAGGCTGCCATCGCCGGCGCGCTCAACCTGCCAGTTTCCGACAGGAAACCTGATATATCCGGCGGTCCTCCAGGCGCACCGCGCTGAGCTGGCCTCCCCACAGACAGCCGGAATCGAGCGCCAGCAGATTTTGCTGAGCCACCAGACCTATTGCCGACCAATGTCCGCAAATGACGGTCGTATTCGCACTCTTGCGCCCGGGAGCGGCGAACCAGGGAAAGTAACCCGCCGGGACGTCTTCGATGCGCCCCTTGTGACTGAACTCCATGCGGCCGTCCGCTGTGCAAACGCGCAGGCGCGTCATGGCGTTGATGATGACGCGTAGTCGCGCGTAACCGGACAACCCATCGTCCCAATGGTCCGGATGATTGCCGTACATTTGCGCCAGGAGCGTGCGCCAATCCGGCGCCCGCAAAGCATCCTCGGATTCGCGCGCGAGATCGAGCGCTTTGGAGATGGTCCACGACGGCAGCAAACCGGCATGCACCATGGCGTAGTCGCCATCGACATGCATCATTGGCAGGCCGCGCAGCCATCCCAGCAGCTCGTCCCGGTCTGGTGCTTCGAGAATCTTGTCGAGGGTGTCCTGGCGGTGCGCCTTGGTATGGCCTTCGGCGACCATCAGCAAATGCAGGTCGTGGTTGCCGAGCACAGTGATCGCGCCTTTCCCGAGGGACCTGACGAAGCGCAGTATTTCCAGCGACTGTGGACCGCGGTTGACCAGATCACCCACAAACCACAAGTGATCGCTCGATTCGCGAAATCCGATCTGCTCCAGCAGATCCTGCAAAGGAGCGAAACAGCCCTGGAGGTCGCCGATTGCGTAGGTGGCCATTTAAGAACCGTGACGAGTGACAGGTGACGAGTGACGATCAAGCAAAAGGCGCAGCATCTGCTGCGCCTTGCTTGCCTGCCTTAGTGTTTTGCAGTTTTCCGTAACTGGTCACCCGTCACGGGTTCACTTCGCCTGGGTCACCAGATAATCCACTGCGGCCTTGACGTCGGCATCGGGCGCTGAAGCCATGCCGCCTTTCGCGGGCATCGCGTTCTTGCCGTGCAGCGCGCTTTTATAGAGGGACTCCTTGCCGGTTGCGATGCGCGGCTTCCATGCGGCCTTGTCGCCGGTCTTCGGTGCACCGGCGATCCCCGCTGCGTGGCAGGCCATGCAGACCGTATCGTAGAGCTGTTTGCCAGCCGCGGCGCTACCCGTCGCTGCCGCTTTCACCGGTGCAGCTTGCGCTGGCTTGCCAGCACCGGACGCCGCTGCGAGTTCCGGCGGAACCTCGCCGATGACCGCGTCGCCGACTGGTTTCAGGCGCGCGGCTACGATGGCGTCGCTCTCGGGTCTGACCTTCAGCCCGCCAGTAGCCAGGCTGGCAATCATCACGATGCCGATCACGGGAATGACGAAGGACAGGACTACCACCACGATCAGCTGCTGGGGCGTCTTGATGATCGAAGAGTGTTCTTCGACATGCACTTCCGACATGAAAAATCCTTTGCGGTTAAACCCTTGGAGGTCGCGAATTATAGGCTATTCGCCGCGCCCCAAAAAGCGCCGGCAATGGACTCGACGGCCCTTTGCCCTTAGACTTGTTGTCCGATGCGCCCGTAGCTCAGTTGGATAGAGTACTGCCCTCCGAAGGCAGGGGTCGGACGTTCGAATCGTCTCGGGCGCGCCATCCTTTCCGTGTTTTCCTTCGCTTTCCGCCCTTCCCCTTGAGTGAATCCGTTGGACTTGGCGCGCTGTTCCTGAGCAGCTTTCTCGCGGCCACCCTGCTTCCCGGCGGTTCCGAAATTGTTTTCGCCGGTGTGCTCGCGACCGGCGCGGCCGGCTTGTGGCCTGCGCTTGCCGTTGCGACCGCCGGAAACACGGCGGGCGGCACGACTTCCTATCTGCTCGGCCGTCTCATCCCGCAGCGGGAAATGCGCGGCCGGGCACTGGACTGGGTGCGCCGCTGGGGCACGCCAGCGTTGCTGCTGTCCTGGGTGCCGGTCATTGGCGATGCGTTATGCGTCGCGGCCGGCTGGTTGAGACTCAGTGTCGGGTGGTCGGTATTTTTCATGGCGCTTGGCAAGTTCGCGCGCTACTACGTTATCGCACGCATCATCGGCTGACGACCGATGTAGCAATTGTGATGCGTCGCGGTAGAATTCTTCTCCGATGACGCAGTCCTAGTCACATGCATCCGATTCCTCCATTTGCCTCCACCGGCATCCGCCTTCGAGAAATTCCCTACAACTACACGTCGTTTTCCGATCGCGAAATCGTCATTCGGTTGCTCGGTGCACGCATGTGGCAAATGCTCGACGAACTGCGCACCCAGCGCCGTACCGGCCGTTCAGCGCGCATGCTCTATGAAGTGCTGGGCGATATCTGGGTTGTCAACCGCAATCCCTATTTGCAGGACGACATGCTCGACAATCGCCGGCGCCGCGAAGCGTTGGTCGAGGCGCTGCGCCACCGCCTGCGCCAGATTGAGTTGCGCAAGACCGAACGCGGAGCAGGCGAGGGCGAAGAAGCCCCGGCCGTGGCCGACAAGGTCGAGCAACTGCTTGCGTCCGCACACCAGGCGGTAAACGATTTCGAGCTCGATTTCGAGGAGACTGCCAGGTTGCGGCGCAAAGTTCTGCGCCGGCTCGCCGCGGTAACCCGCCGCGACAATATCGCTTTCGATGGGTTGGCGCGGGTGTCCCATGTGACGGATGCGACCGACTGGCGGGTCGAGTATCCATTCGTGGTGCTTTATCCGGATACGGAAGAGGAAGTGCAACCGATCGTGCAGGCGTGCATCGAGCTCGGGCTCACCATCATTCCGCGCGGCGGCGGGACAGGCTATACCGGCGGAGCCATACCACTCGACAAACTGTCGGCGGTAATCAATACCGAGAAGCTCGAAGCGCTCGGCGCGGTGGAAATGATTTCATTGCCCGGTCTGCCGGAACCGGTGGCGACCATCCATTGCGCGGCCGGTGTGGTGACCCGCCGGGTCATGGAAGCGGCCGAAACCGCGGGCCGGGTATTTGCGGTGGACCCGACTTCTGCGGATGCATCCTGCATCGGGGGCAACATCGCCATGAATGCAGGAGGCAAGAAAGCGGTGCTGTGGGGGACGGCCATCGACAATCTCGCATCATGGCGAATGGTGACGCCCGATGCAGAGTGGATGCTGGTCGAACGCGTCGGCCACAATCTGGGAAAGATTCACGATTCCGAATCGGTGCGCTTTCGCATCACCCGCTTCGGGCGCGATGGCAGGTTGCCACGTGGCGAACCCGAGATTCTGGAAGTACCTGGACGGCGTTTTCGTAAAGAGGGGCTTGGCAAGGATGTAACCGATAAATTTCTTGCGGGACTGCCAGGCGTACAGAAGGAAGGCTGCGATGGCATCATCACGTCGGCGCGCTTCATCCTGCACAAAATGCCGGCGCACACGCGCACCGTCTGCCTGGAGTTTTACGGTCAAGTCTCCCAGTCGGTGCCGTCGATCGTGGAGATCAAGGCATACCTGGACAAACGGCCGGGCGGCGCAACGCTTGCCGGGCTCGAACACCTGGACGAACGCTACGTAAAAGCCGTCGGCTACGCCACCAAGGCCAAGCGCGCAGGGCGGCCCAAAATGGTGTTGCTGGCGGACATCGTCGGCGAAGAGGACAAGGCCGTCGGCGAGGCGGCTTCCACCGTGGTCAGGATCGCCAACGCTCGCGGCGGCGAAGGTTTCATCGCGGTGTCCAAGGAGGCACGCAAACAGTTCTGGCTGGATCGCTCGCGCACGGCGGCGATTGCGAAACACACCAATGCGTTCAAGATCAATGAAGACGTGGTGATTCCGCTCGAGCGACTCGGCGACTACTCCGATGGCATCGAGCGCATCAACATCGAACTTTCCCTGAAGAACAAGATTCGCCTGCTGGATGCGGTGGAGGAATATTTCCAGGGAGAACTTCCGGTGCATCAGGAAGCCGAAAAGCTGCCGGTCGACGAATTGCTCGATAGCCGCCCGGCAAATGCAGTCGAACTCTTGCGCACAACGCGCGGGCGCTGGCAGTGGCTGCTGGAAAATCTCGACTCCGCGGTCGCGGAGTTCGAGAGGCGTGCCCAGGGGATACCGGCCTTTGGCCATAAGGCGAGAGGCGAGAGGCGGGAAGAACCGCCACCCCTCACGCCTCTCGCCTCACCCCTCACCGTATTTCAGGCTCTTCAGAGTTACAGCCTGCGCGTGTCCTGGAAGACAGAGGTCTGCGAATTGCTCATGCAGATTTTTGACGGCCGTGCGTTCGATCCGATCCGCGCAGAGATCAATGCCATCCACAAGCGCGTGCTGAAAAGCAGGCTGTTCGTAGCCCTGCACATGCATGCCGGCGATGGCAACGTGCACACCAACATTCCCGTCAACTCCGACGACTATGCGATGCTGCATGAGGCCAATGTTGCGGTCGCGCGCATCATGAAGCTGGCCCGGAACCTGAATGGCGTGATCTCCGGCGAACACGGCATCGGCATCACCAAGATCGATTACCTCGAACCGCAGGAAATGGAGGGTTTTGCCGGATACAAGAAACGCGTGGATCCGGAAGGTCGATTCAACCGGGGCAAGCTGCTCGCCGGCGCCAATCTCGACAACGCCTATACGCCGAGCTTCAACCTGCTTGAACTGGAAAGCCTGATCCTGGAGCAGAGCGCGATCGGCGAGATATCCGACTCGATCAAGGACTGCCTGCGTTGTGGAAAATGCAAGCCGGTATGCTCGACCCATGTGCCGCGCGCGAATCTGCTGTACTCGCCGCGCAACAAGATCCTCGCCACCTCATTGCTCATCGAGGCATTTCTCTACGAAGAACAGACCCGCCGCGGTGTCTCGCTCAAACACTTCGATGAATTTTCTGACGTTGCGGACCATTGTACGGTCTGCCACAAATGCCTGAGTCCCTGTCCGGTGGACATCGACTTCGGCGACGTCTCCATCGCCATGCGCAATTTCCTGCGCCGTCAGGGCAAGAAGAAATTCAATCCCGGCACTGCCGCCTCGATGCTGTTCCTGAATGCGACCGATCCCAATACCATCAAGGTCACGCGCAAAATCATGATCGAGTGGGGTTTCCGCGCGCAACGCCTGGCCTATCGCGCCGGCAAGGCGCTGGGCCTGATCCAGAACCAGGTGAACCATCCTCCCGCGACGCTTGGCAAGCCGTCCATCAAGGCTCAGGTAATCCATATCATCAACAAGCCGATGCCCGGCGGACTGCCGAAGAAGACGTCGCGCGCATTGCTGGATATCGAAGACAACCGCATGGTGCCGGTCATCCGCGACCCGAAGAAGGTGGACGAAGAGTCCGATGCCGTGTTCTATTTCCCTGGATGCGGAAGCGAACGCCTGTTCGGCCAGGTCGGCCTCGCCACGCAGGCAATGCTGTATGAAGTTGGCGCGATCACGGTGTTGCCGCCTGGCTATCTGTGTTGCGGTTATCCGCAGACGTCTGCCGGAGAGGCGGAGAAAGGCCAGAAAATAAGCACCGATAACCGCGTGCTCTTCCACCGCGTGGCGAATACGCTGAATTATCTGGACATCAAGACCGTCGTGGTGTCCTGCGGGACCTGCATGGATCAATTGCAGAAATACGAATTCGACAAGATCTTCCCGGGATGCAGGCTGCTCGACATCCACGAATACCTTCTTGAGAAAAACGTCCGCCTCGACGGGGTCACCGGTGTGCGCTACATGTACCACGATCCCTGCCACACGCCGATGAAAACCTACCAGCCGCAAATGGTGGTCAGCAAGCTGATGGGCTCCGAGGTGCCGCTAAACGATCGTTGCTGCGGCGAATCAGGCACACTGGCGGTGACGCGTCCCGACATATCCACGCAGGTGCGCTTTCGCAAGCAGGAAGAAATGCAGAAAGGGGTAGCCGCCATTCGCGCGCAGGGCGAAGCGGGCCCGGTCAAGATCCTGACGTCATGCCCTTCCTGCCTGCAGGGCCTGTCGCGCTACCGCGACGATAGCGGCGCGCAGGCCGACTATATCGTTGTCGAGATCGCCAGACACGTCCTCGGAGAGAACTGGATGGCAGAATATGTTGCGAAGGCGAACAGCGGCGGCATCGAGCGCGTTCTTCTGTGAAGAACGCATAGAGTGGCTAGTGGTTAGTGTCTCGTGGCTAGTCTGAACTCATCGATCGCGGCTTGTTTTTTCCTGACACTAGACTATGTTTTACTAGTCACTAGCCACTATGTCCCCAGCCCCCACCCACTCGCCACCCGCCACCGCCTGTGCTCTCTGTGCGCAAGCCGGCGGCGAAGTGCTCTGGGACGACGGTTTCGCCAGAGTCGTGCTGGTCGGCGATGTGGATCACCCCGGTTTGTGCCGGGTCATTCTGAACGCGCATGAGAAGGAAATGACCGGGTTATCCAGTGAAGCGCGAGTACGTCTGATGGAATTGGTGTTCGTCGTCGAGCATTTACTGCGCGAATTGCTCGCTCCGGAGAAAATCAACCTCGCCAGTCTGGGCAACGTCGTGCCGCATTTGCATTGGCATGTCATACCGAGATTCACGGACGATCCGCACTTTCCGCATTCCATCTGGTCGGCCAGTGTGCGCGAGCGCGCGCGTCCGCTGCCGGCTGGATTCGCGCGATCGTTGCGTCTGCGCCTGGAAGAGCGGCTCGGCCTGAAATCCTAGTGCGAATACTTAGGCCGGCACCCTGGCCGGCAAGGGTGCCTGGCCCGCTCCCAGACGACGCGTATCGGGAAATGAGACCGAAAAAGTGCTGCCACTGCCCGGCGTGCTCTGGATGTCGAGTCGCGCCTGATGGCGGTTCAGCACATGCTTTACGATCGCCAGACCAAGGCCCGTGCCACCGGTTTCGCGCGATCGGCTGCGATCCACGCGGTAGAAGCGCTCGGTCAGGCGATCGATATGCTGCGGCTCGATGCCGATGCCGGTGTCGTGCACGGCGAAGGTGAAATGTCCGTCGCGCAGTCCCCATCGCATTTCGATTTCGCCGTTTTCCGGTGTATAGCGCACAGCGTTGCTGACCAGATTGCCGAACGCGCTGCGCAATTCTTCGCTGTTACCTTTCAGCCACTCGGTGCTGTCGAGCTTCAGGCGGATTTGATGACGCCCGGCGGAAAGTACCAGGGCATCCTGCTGCAGCGCGCGCAACATTTCCGGCACGTTGACGTCTTCCTCGCGCAGAGGGTTGTGCGTGCTCTCGAGACGGGATAGCGTCAGCAGGTCCTCCACCAGCCTCGTCATGCGGCCGGTCTGCTGTCTCATCAGTTCGATTGCGCGTTTAGACATCAGCGGATCAGCCGGAGCCATGTCCTCCAGAGTTTCCAGAAAGCCGCCGACCACTGTGAGCGGCGTGCGCAATTCGTGGGAAACGTTGGCGACGAAATCGCGGCGCGTCGTTTCGAGCCGTTCCCAGCGCGTGATATCGCGACCGAGAATCAGCTTGCGGCTGTCGCCGTAGGGAACCTGTTGAACGGACAACACCATCTCCCCGGCCGGGCCGGTCACCCGCAGCGTCAATGCCTCGCCGGCATGATTCGAAGCAAGGTGTTCGACGAACTGCGGCTGGCGCAGGATGTAAGTAATCTGTTGGCCATGATCGCGCCGGTTATCGAGACCGAAATATTCCTCCGCTTTGGGATTGCACCATTCGATGCGATCGGTGCTGTCCAGAATGACCACGGCGTCCGGGAGCGCCGCGCCGGCAAGCTGGAATCGCGACAATGCCTCGTTGAGCATTGCTTCGATCTCGTGCTGGCGCTTGAGCATCCGCAGCAACTGGGATGACAAGTACTCCCACGCGCCGGAACCCATGGGCATGTCCTCGCGCTGCGGATGTTGCAGCCAGCGATAGAGCATCGACAGATTGCGCAGATGATGAAGCAACAGCGCCAGCAGCATCACGCAGAGCAAAAGCAGCGCATTGCGGGAGCCAAGGAATGGCCAGGCAAGCAGCGCAAATACGCCGATCAGGAGGACGGTCGAGAGGGGCCTGCCCCAAAAGACCTTCAATTTCTTCGTCCCTCGCCCAAGGCCTTCAATTTCTTCGTCCCTCGAAAAGACGGTCGGAGATTATCGCAGAATCCTGCGAGGCCGAATTCTTCGAAAAGGCGGATCAACTCGCAGAAAAGCGGTATCCGGTGCCGCGCACGGTCTGCACCAGAACATCCAGCTGAGTAGGTTCAAGGGCCTTGCGCAGCCGCCGAATGTGCACGTCCACGGTACGCTCCTCTACGAACACATGGTCGCCCCACACCTGGTCGAGCAACTGGGTGCGTGAATGCACGCGTTCGGCATGGGTCATCAGAAAGTGCAGCAGCCTGAATTCGGTCGGTCCGAGGTCCACCGGCTCGCCGTTGCCGGTAACGCGATGGCTTGCCGGGTCGAGCTTGAGCCCGCCGAGTTGCACCATGTCATCCGTCATCTCCGGTGCGCGCCGGCGCAACACGGCCTTGATGCGGGCGTTCAGTTCGCGCGGGGAAAACGGCTTCGTTATGTAGTCGTCCGCGCCGGTCTCCAATCCCTGCAGCTTGTCCTGCTCGTCGGTGCGGGCAGTCAACATGATGATCGGAATAGCGCGGGTGCGCTTGTCGGCGCGCAGGCGTCTCGCGAACTCGATGCCGGAAAGACCGGGCAACATCCAGTCAAGCAACACCAGATCGGGGAGCGCGTTGGCGACGAGATGAAGCGCCTGCTCCGCGTTGTCGGCACGCAACGGCTGGTGACCCGCTTGCTTCAGGTTGTAGGCGATCAGTTCCTGAATTGCCGGTTCGTCTTCGACGACGAGGATGGTTGCCGCCATATGACATTTCCCGCTTGATTTCTACGTTTGCAATACTATGAACCAAATGTTACAACGACGTGACGATCAGGACACTGGTTCCTGATTGGGGGCTATGATGGCGTCTGACGCTTTTCGCCCAAAATCCATTCGAGAGCAAATCGTGGCAGGACTTCAACCGGGCGCTCCCCGTCCCCTCGAAATCAAATTGCATCAGAAGTCACGCGTGCTGGAGATTGGCTTCGACGATGGCAAGAACTACCGCTTGTCCTGCGAATATCTGCGGGTCTATTCCCCATCGGCCGAAGTGCGCGGACACGGCCCTGGCGAGGGCGTGTTGCAGGAGGGCAAGAAGGACGTGGAAATAGCTGCGATCGAACCGGTCGGCAACTATGCGATCAAGCTGGTTTTCAGCGACGGCCACGACACGGGACTCTATTCCTGGGACTACCTGTATAACCTCGGCGAAAATCAAACCGCCCTTTGGCAGAAATATCTGGAGAAACTTGCCCTGGCTGGGGCGAACCGCGAGCCAGCGGACAAGCCGGCACCCGTCTCGGGCCCGAAATCCGCGTGGAAGAAAATCTGAAAGCAGGCGGCAAGTGCGATGAATCCTGACAAGACTACCGATTTCGGTTTCCAGAAAGTTCCTGAAGGCGAAAAAGCGAGCAAAGTCGCGGGCGTGTTTAGTTCGGTGGCGAATCGCTACGACATCATGAATGATCTGATGTCGGCGGGAATGCACCGGTTATGGAAACGCTTTGCTGTCGAGTTGAGCGGCGTGCGCGCCGGCGGCCGCGTGCTCGATGTTGCCGGAGGAACCGGCGATCTGTCGGCGCTGTTCGCCTCCCGGGTCGGAGAAGCCGGCGAAGTCTGGTTGACCGATATCAACCGCGAAATGCTCGAACGCGGGCGCGATCGCCTGCTCGATGCCGGCCGCATGATGCCTTTGCTCCAGTGCGATGCCGAACGCATGCCGCTGCCGACCGGCTACTTCGACTGCGCGATCGTCGGCTTCGGCCTGCGCAACATGACGCACAAGGACGAAGCCCTGGCGGAAATGTTGCGCGTCGTGCGCTCCGGAGGCCGTGTGCTCGTGCTGGAGTTCTCGCAAATCTGGCGGCCACTGCGGCCAGCCTACGATGCGTATTCGTTCAAGCTGCTGCCGCTGCTGGGCAAGCTCGTTACGGGCGATGCAGACAGCTATCGTTACCTGGTGGAATCCATTCGCAAGCATCCCGACCAGGAACAACTCAGGAAATTGATGGAGCAGGCCGGTTGCACCCGCGTCGAGTATTACAACCTCACGGCAGGCGTGGTGGCATTGCACGTAGGCCACAAACCCTGACCTGATGCTGTCCGCCGCATTCAGCAAATGCGTCAATCACGTGCTGGCTCCGGCAGCATGGGCGTGCGCAATTCTGGCCGAACACGCAGGCAAGGTCGCGGTGTTCGATTTGTTTCCCCTGCGCATTGCGGTCGCGGTGGAAACCAACGGAATGGTGCGCGCGGCACCGGCAACTGAATCGCCAGACGTCGTTATCCGGTTAAGCCATGCAATTGTGCTGCAAATCCTGGCCGAGGGCGAACAGGCGTGGCGCAAGGCGAATGTGGAGGGGGACACCGACTTTGCTTCGGCAATCTCCAAGCTCGCGGCGAATCTGCGATGGGATTTCGAAGAAGACTTGAGCCGGGTATTTGGCGACATCGCGGCGCATCGCCTGGCCGAAGGCGGCCGAGCTGCTGCCGCGTGGCCCAGGCAGGCCGCGGCCAATTTGGCCGAGACCATCGCCGAATTTCTGACCGAGGAGAAACACCTGTTGGTCACTCCCCTGCTTGCCGCCGAGTTTGTGCGCGACGTCGACGAAGTGCGCGACGCGGTGGAGCGCCTGGACAAGCGAATCGAACGCCTGCGGCAGCAAATTCGCGGCGCCTGAATTCCGGGTTATCTCGATGCACTTGTTGCGGCTGCTGAAAATCCTGCGGGTATCCCTGCGCTATGGCCTGGATGAATATTTCCTCGGCCATGAGCGCGTGCGTGTGTTGCGGCCAATTCTGTCGGCGGCGCTTTTCTGGCGCCGCCTCGAACGTCCGCGCGGCGAACGCCTGCGCCTTGCTCTGGAAGAGCTGGGACCGATATTCGTGAAGTTCGGCCAACTGCTGTCCACGCGGCGCGACCTGATTCCGCTCGATATCGCCGATGAACTTGCCAAACTGCAGGACAGGGTTGCGCCGTTTGCGGTCGAACAGGTTTACCGCACGCTCGAACGCACCTATCGCCGGCCGGTGGAACAGGTCTTCGAGCGTTTCGACCCGGTGGCGGTCGCCAGTGCCTCGGTGGCCCAGGTGCATTTCGCAGTATTGCCCGGCGGACGCGAAGTCGCCGTCAAGGTGTTGCGCCCGAATATTGCGCCGGTGATCGCCGAGGACGTCGCACTGCTGAATGTCGCGGCGGGACTGATGGAAAAACTATGGGCGGACGGGCGCCGGCTCAAACCCCGTGAAGTGGTGGCGGAGTTCGAAAGGCACCTGAACGACGAACTGGATTTGTTGCGCGAGGCCGCCAACGCCAGCCAGCTGCGCCGCAACTTCGACAATTCGCCTCTGCTGCTGGTCCCGGAAATATTCTGGGACTTCTGCGGCACAGAGGTCATGGTGATGGAGCGCATGACCGGCACGCCCGTCAGCCAGATGGAGCGGTTGCGCGCTCAGGGTATCGATGTCCCCAAGCTCGCGCGCGCCGGCGTGGATATCTTCTTTACACAAGTATTTCGTGACGGCTTTTTTCACGCCGACATGCATCCCGGCAACATCCTCGTCGCAGCGGACGGCCGCTACATCGCACTCGATTTCGGCATCATGGGCACGCTCAACGAGATCGACAAGAATTACCTTGCACAGAATTTTCTCGCTTTTTTTCGCCGCGATTATCGCCGCGTCGCCCAAATTCATCTGGAATCCGGCTGGATTCCGGCCGATACGCGCATCGAGGAGTTCGAGACGGCGATCCGCGCGGTGTGCGAGCCCGTATTCGACAAACCGCTCAAGGAAATCTCGTTCGGCAAGGTATTGTTGCGCCTGTTCCAGACTTCGCGGCGATTCAACATCGAGATCCAGCCACAGTTGGTGCTGCTGCAAAAAACGCTGCTGAACATTGAAGGCCTGGGCCGTGACCTGGATCCGGATCTCGATCTGTGGGCGACGGCCAAACCCTATCTCGAACGATGGATGTCGGAGCAGGTCGGCTGGCGCGGATTGCTGCGCAACATAGGCAAGGAGGCGCCGCAATGGAGCACGTTGCTGCCGCAATTGCCGCGGCTGTTGCACCGAACCCTGTCTGACCGTTCCACGGCCGATTTGCAGGAGTTGGCCATCGCACTCGTGGCGAGCCAGCAGCGCCGTAACCGGTTGCTCGCCTGGATATTGGCTACGTGCCTGTCTTTCCTGGTGTTTACGATAGTCCGCTGGCTCCTTTGAACCAGGCCATTGCAATGGCTCTGTAACGCGGGAGACATCTTGCATTAATCTCGCTGTCACGTTGGACCGCCACACTCCGCTCCCATTGAACACCGCCGACTGGCCGGTGCGCGAGTTGTCAACTGGGAGAAACACGAATGGAAAGAATGGCGAAGATGTCCAGGCGCCTGCTTCTCGCGGCTGTGATGGCTGCTGTGGGAGTAGCGAGCACCCCCGCATCCGCGGATATGGAGACACTCCTCGACAAACTCCATGAAAAAGGGTTGTTGAGCGATGAAGACTATCAGCAGATGCGCACGGAAGAACGGGCCGACAGACGTTCACAGGCACTGAAGGATGCTCAGCAGGTGGAAAAGGACCAGAGGGCCAAGAGCGCACCGGCTGCGCTCAAGGTCCCCGAGGCGCTCAAGAGCATGGAACTCTACGGGGACCTGCGCTTGCGCTACGAGAACCGCATCGCCCGGGCGGCTTCCGACACCGCCACCTCGGAGGAGCGCCAACGCTGGCGTTATGCTCTGCGCGTAGGCCTGCGCGGCGACGTCAGCGAGGACTTCTTCTACGGTGTCCGCCTCGATACCGGCACTTATGGTCGCTCCGCGTGGGTGACGATGGGCGACGACAATGCCGCTGGCACCCCGGCTACTTCAAAGGCATCGCAGTCAAATAAAACGAACGATGCAATCGCGGTTGGCCTGGCGTTTGTCGGCTGGAAACCCACCGATTGGGCGCAGGTGATAGCAGGTCGTCAGGTTAATCCTCTTTATACTACCTCGATGGTCTGGGACCCCGATATCAATCCCGAGGGTCTATCGGAAAAGTTCAGCTACAAGCTCGGCGACAACGCGACCTTGTTCGCAGTTGCCGGTCAGTATCTGTATTCGCAGGTTGGCAAGCGCACCGGAGCCTGGAACAGCGTGACGCTCGATGCCCCTAACCTCGGTCTTGGCTCAAGCCAGTCGGCGATCCTGTTTGCGTATGAACTAGGCGGCGCCTACCAAATCTCCGAAAACGCGTCGACGAAGGCAGCAGTGAACTTCTACAAGTACCGCCTCACCGACGACGAGACGGTGTTCAACAGCGATTTCCGGGGCGTGGGCGGAAGCGTGGCTGATCTCGGGATCCGGCACCTGCAGGTCGTCGAGATTCCGATCGATGTCCGCTTCCCCGTAGCAGGCCTGTCCGGCATGGTTTTCGCCGACTACGCCTGGAACACCCAGGGCGACGCTCGCGCCGATGCCAGCGCGACACCGCAAGTCAAGGGGGAGAATAAGGCTTACCTGATTGGCCTGTCGCTCGCCAGTTTCGGCGTGCCGCAAGCCGCGAATCAAGGGCCCGCATTGGGCAACTCTGCGAAGAAAGGGACCTGGGAAGTCCGTACGTATTATCAGCGCACCCAGCAGTTCGCATTGGACCCGAACATGCTGGACTCTGACTTTTTCGAGCGCACCAATACGGTGGGCTATTACCTCGCCGGCGCGTACAGTCCCGTCAATGGCATCATCACGACGCTGCGCTACGGCAAGGCGAAGCGGCTCAATGACAGCATGAGCACTGGCGGCTTCAACGACGACTCTTCGAACGTGGCCACCATTGATCAGTACAGCATCATTCAGGCCGATTTGACGCTGCGATTCTGAACTGGTTTGCAAGCGATTTAAGCTTTTCCGGGAAGGATGGCGGGCACTGTCAGGTGCCCGTTTTTCTTTGGCGTAGCCATGATTGTCAATTTCACCCGCCTACTTCGGCGGATCATCAGGTTTTAGCAATCGGCGGAATGCCGCGACGATCGCGGGTTGCGGCTGACGTATGGGCGGGATGGACTGATATTGTTCCCACCCACCGCCCAGCCCCTTGTAGAGCGCGACAAACTGTTCTCCGACCGTCACCTGCGCGACGGCATATTGTTGCTCCAGCTCGTATTGCTGCCGCTCGGCGTCGACGACATTGAGGAAATCCGTCAACCCGCGGTCGTAGCGTTGTGAGGCGAGACTCACCGCCCGCTGGCTGGCCGCCAACGCTTCGCCAAGATTGCGCAGGCGATCCTGTTGCGCCGTGTAGCCGCTGAGCGCGTTGTCGACTTCCTGCACGGCCCTGAGCACCGTTTGCTTGTAACTGACCAGCATCTCGTGCGTACGCAGATCAGCGATATTGACCAAGGCATCCAGGGTCCCGAAATCCAGCAGTGGCCAAATTGCCCCGGCTCCCGCCGACCAAATGAACTGGTTCGCCGGTGGCGTGACGCCGAGCCCCTGGGCTTGATTGCCCGCGCCTGCGGAAAGAGACAACCGGGGAAACAGGTTTGCCGTAGCCACCCCGATTCGCGCTGTCGCTCCGGCCAGCACGCGTTCGGCCTCGACGACGTCGGGACGGCGTCGAATGACATCCAGAGGCAATCCCGCATCGATCTGGTCGGGTATCTGCGGAATCAGTTCCGGTTTCTCCAACTCCTTTACTATTTCCTCCGGAAACTGACCTAGCAAGACAGCGATGGCATATTGGGTTGCGCTGATCTGCGAGGCTAGCGGCGAGGACTGGGCCTGCAAGGTTGCCAGTTGCCGGCGCGCCAGCGTTACGTCCAGTTCGTTGGTGATGCCGCGATCGAAGCGGGCTTGCACGAGATCGAGCGATTTCTGCGCGCTGCGCGTGTTTTGCCGCAGTACAGCCTGCTGTGTCTGCAACCCGCGCATGTTCAGATAGGTGCGCACGACGTCCGCCACGACGGTTATGAGCACTGCGTTGCGCGCCGCCGCGATCGCCTGCGTATCGTAGCGGGCCGCCTCGAACTCGCGCCGGAATTTGCCGAACAGGTCGATTTCCCATGTGGCATCGAAACCGACGATGGACGTCACGTGCTGCAGGCCGGCGGTATTCGACGCGGCGTTAAGCGGCGGGGCAATGCGCCCGCGTGCAAGGTTGCTGCCGGTTCCGCGTCCCACACCTGCGCTCGCTTCCAGGTCGGGCAGCGCCCGGCCAAAGACCGCTGTCTCGACGGTCCTCGCTTCCTGCAGGCGCGTCAGGGCAATCTCGAGACTGAGATTGTTTTTGATTGCGCGATCGATCAGCGATTCGAGTTCGGCGTCATTCAATGCGCGCCACCATTTTGCCTGATCGACGACGGCATTGCCGGCACCCGTTGGACTGCCCACGGCGGCCGCAGCGGCGAATTTCTCCGGCAACTTCGTTTGCGGGGTGTGGTAGTCGGGCCCGACGGCGCATCCCGTCAAGCCCGCCACGACCACCCCAACGAAAACAACATTTGACGTGCGCATTGCCGCCGTCGCCTCAGCGCACTTTCTGAGCAGCAGCCGGGGCCGCGCCGTCCGCAGACTCGCTCATGGCGACGAGTTCTCCATCGGCAATCCGGCTGCTGATGTTCAGCACAACTTTGTCGCCTTGCGACACGCCGGATCCGAGTTCAATCATGTTGCCATCATCCCGCGCAATGGTGACCCGGCGAAAGTTGACCCGGCCGGCGCCATCGACTACGGCGACCTGCGGCCCGCTTGAACGGAAAATCATCGCGGCTGCTGGGACCTGAACCAGGTTGGTGCTCTGGAGCGCAAAGTTCACGTCGACGTACATGCCCGGCACGAGGGCGTGGTCGTCATTCGGAACGTCGACCTCGACCCGCAGAGTGCGCGCCTGTGGATTGATCGCATTGGCCGTGCGCGAAACCACGCCGCTGATTGTGATGCCGGGAAGGCTGCTCGCCCTGATCTGCACTGCGACACCGGGTTTCAGCAGTTCGCCCGACACGCTTTGCGGCGCATCGACGAAAATGCGCATAGGCGATTCCTGGCTCAACCGGTAAAGAAGCGTATTGCCGCTGGTGCTGCCCGCGGTGACCAGATTGCCGATATCGACCCGGCGTTCCGTGACGGTCCCGTCGAACGGCGCGGTAACCTGTTTGAACTTCTGCAGGGCGGTAAAGCGTTCGACGCGCGCTTCATCGAGTGAGACTTGGGCATGGGCGGCGTTCAACCTGGCGTTTGCGCTGTCATAGTCAGAGCGCTTGGCCTCGCGCTCCTGATCCGAAACCACGCCCTTGGGCGAATCGCGCCAGCGCTCATTGGTGCTTTTTGCGAATTCCGCCTCTGCGGCCCGGACCTTGACTTGCGCTTGAGCCGCCATAAGCTCGGCGCGGGCGGCAATCAGATCGGCGTCCAGTTCGGGCGTCTCGATGGTCGCAAGAACCTGACCCTGCTTGACGTGATCTCCGATGTCCACGAACCACTTGGCGACGTAGCCGGTCACGCGCGTGTATAGCGTGCTTTCGTACCACGCGGCCGTTTCTCCGGGCAACGTAAGAGGCCGCGCCGCGCCGGGACCACGGACGGTAATTACGTTAACCAGCGGTCGGAGTGAAGACGCGGCTTTCGACGATTCCTGTAGACGGCTCTCGCCGGATGCTCTCAGGAAATGGACCATCAAGAAGCCGGCAATCAGAATGAGCGCGACCGCCGCCGCGGAAATCTTCATCCTGCGGCCGGTTCTCGGCGCAAAGGCGGTGGACACACGGGACGTGTCGGAGCCAGTGTCGTGTTGCGCAGCCGGTACTTCGTGATGTGGGCTGCGGCCTTGCTGATACGAATCATCCGGTCGCACGGGATTCCCTCGTCGAATAGGAAACAGGCAGAGCGCTGCGGCGCAAGAGCCGATATATGATTGGCACGAAGATCAGTGTGGCGAAGGTAGCGAACAGCAGGCCGCCGATCACGGCGCGTGCAAGGGGAGCGTTCTGCTCGCCGCCCTCACCGACGCCGAGCGCCATCGGGATCATGCCGAGAATCATGGCGCCGGCCGTCATCAGCACCGGTCGCAGGCGCGTATATCCGGCTGTCATCGCCGCGACCAGGGGTTCGTCGCCGGCTTGCATGCGCTGGTTCGCAAAAGTCACCACGAGAATACTGTTCGCGGTCGTCAGTCCGATGCACATCAGCGTTCCCATGAGCGCCGGCACGCTCAGATGGGTCTGGGTCAGGAACAGCATCCACATGACACCAGCCAGCGCGAACGGCACCGCCATCAGGACGATCAGCGGATCGACCCAGCTCTGGAAATTGATCACCAGGAACAGATAGACCAGCACGACCGCCAGCGCGATTCCCGCGAACAAGCCCGCGTAGCTCTCGCGCATGGTCTCGACCTGGCCGCTCAACGTGATCTTGATCGCTTTGGCGGGATCGGGACGGTTCGCCTCGATCACCTTGTCAATGGCCGCGGCGGCGGAATAAAGGTCGTGCCCCTGGACATCGGCATGAACGTCGTATACCGGCCTGATGTTGAGTTGCGACGTGACCATCGGAACCTTGGTGCGACCGAATGTTGAGATGTTCATCAGAAGCTGGCGCTGGTCTCGCCCCGCTCCCATGGTCACCGGCATGGTCCACAAATCCTCGGCCGATTCGATCCGGTAAGTCGGCAGTTGCACTACCAGCGGATAGCTGACGCCATTGCGCGGATCGACCCAGAAGTTGGGCGCCGTTTGCGCGCTGGAATTCGTTGCCACAAGCACGTTATTCGCAGTGCCCTGCTGCGTCGCGCCCACACCCGTGGCGAGGACGCGGTCCACGTCGACGGTGAGCGCCGGCGCATCGGGAACCTGGAATACGTGCGAATCCACGATTCCCGGCACGTTCTGCAGAGCGCGCGCCAGTTTTCCGGCGATGGCGTACGCCTCTTCGTTGTTCGGACCCGAGACGCGGATGTCAATTGGTGCGGGTTGACCAAAGTTCAGCACCTGATCGACGATATCGGCGGGTTGGAAGAAGAACTGCAGGTCTGCAAATCGTCGCGGCAGTTCACGACGCAGTTTGGCGATGAGTTCGGCAGTCGGCGCATGCTTTTCCTTCAGGGAGATCAGTATTTCCCCGTCCATCGGGCCGACGGTCGCGGAATCGCTGAGCGCGATGTTGATCCCGCTGTAGGGCATCCCGATGTTGTTCAGTACGACGTCCATCTGGTGAATGCCGACGCTTTCGCGGATCGCGGCTTCGACCTGGGCAAAATATTCCTGCGTCTGTTCGATTCGGGTCCCCGGCGGAGCCCGGACATGAAGCCGCATCTCCCCGGCATCGACCTGCGGAAAAAAGTCCCGGCCCAGTTGCGGGAATAGCAGCAGCGACAACAGCATCAGGACCGCGAAGAACGCTGACGTCAACGCAGGTTGGGAGACAGCCCACGCCAGGCCGTTGCGGTAGGTCTCGCGAAATGCATTGAAGCCGCGCTCGAAACCGAAGTGGATCGCGGTGAATGGAGTCTTCCACTTGCCGCCCGGCACGATCCCGTGTCGGGCGACGATACGGGCAGTCGATGGGCGCATCAGGTACTTGAACAAGACGGGTACCAGCGTAAAGGACAGTGCCAGACTGGCGACGAGGGACGTACACACCGAGATGGAAAGGGGCGAGAAAAGATACTTCGCCGTGCCCTGCAACAGGAAGACCGGGACAAATACGATGCAGATGCACAGGGTCGACAGGACAGTGGGCACGCCGACCTCGCCCGCCCCGCTTATGATCGCCGTCTCGAGCGGCTCGTCCATGCGCAAGTGCCGTTCGATGTTCTCGATTACGACCGTGCCGTTGTCTACCAGGATGCCCACCGCCAGCGCGAAGCCGCCAAGTGTCATGGTATTGAGCGTTTGTCCGCCTGCGTACATCACCAGAACGGCGGTGACGATCGACAGCGGAATGGCTGCGAGGATAATGAGCGTGAGCCGCCAGTTGCCGAGAAAGAGAAGGATCATCAGCGCGGTCAGGCCGGCCGCCATCAGGCCGCCCATCAGCACGCTGTTCAGGGCGGCCTTGACGAAAATCGACTGGTCGAATATCGCCTTTACATTCACCCCGGCCGGCAGCACGCGCTCGATGTCCGGCAGCGCCGCGCGCACGCCGTCGATCACCGCCAGAGTCGACACGCCGCCAGTCTTGCGGATGGACATGAGTGCGCCCGGCGTACCGTCGACTGCCACGGAGTTGGTCTGAACTTGAAAGCCGTCATGCACATTCGCTACGTCGCGCATGAACACCGTCCTGCCGTCGACTACCTTGATGGGAAACCCGTTGATCGTATCGAGCAGATCGGGGCTGTTGTTCATCGACAGCGCGTAGTCCTTGTTGCCGATCTTCACGTCCCCCGACGGCAGGATTACGTTCTGGCGCTCCAGTGCCTGACTCACGTCGGAAGAGGAGAGCCCGCGCGACTGCAGCGCGCGTTGATCGAGATCCGCCATGATGACCCGGGGTTTCCCGCCGTAGGGATAGGGGACCTCGGCCCCGTGCACGACGGCAAGACTGGGACGGATGATGTTCTGGCCCAGATCGTTGAGCTTGGTATCCGGAAGGGTGTTGCTGGACAGGCTGAGCTGGATGATGGGAACGTCGGTGGCGCTGTAGCGCAAGACAAGCGGCGGCGTGATGTTCCGAGGCATGTACTTCAGCACCACCAGCGCGCTGCTGGCCAGTTGCGAAATGGCGCGCGTCACGTCAGCGCCTTCGTGCAGATAGATTTTCTCGACGCCCACACCGGTGTAACTGGTCGCTTCGATGCGCGAGATATCGTCCACCAGGGAGGCGAGTTGGCGCTGATGCAGGGTCAGGATCCGGTTCTGGATGTCCTGCGCGCTCATTCCGTTGTAGGTCCACACGACGCTGACCACGGGAATGTCGATTTCCGGAAAAATATCCACCGGCATGCGCAACGCTGCGCCCGCACCCAGCAGACAAATGAGTATCAGGATTGAAACGACCGTATACGGCCGCCTGAGGACGGATTCAACGACCGACATCGTCTCGGTCCGATGTAACCGATGCCGTAAACTCCGATGGACAGCGCAACACGATATTCCTCGACTTAGTCATTCCCTTGGCTTCCGACCGTCTTGCACTCTCTCGTGTAACAACCGCGAACTAGATTGCAGGAGTCGTGCCTTGCATCCCAAGTGCCTGAAGCGGCAATAGAAGGACCAAAAGGTCAATCCCAAAGAACTCCCGCGCTGGTGCTTTTGAACCGTCGTGGTTGGCGATCCGGGTGAATCGCACCAATTCTTTGCAGATACCTTCCGTCGTTGGGGGCGCACACCTTGGCCCGTGTCCCGTCCCTCTAAACGGCGCCCTACATAGCTGCAGGAGACCGTCCCCGCCGAAACGCGCGTCGGCCAACCAAATCGCCTTGGCACAGAGTCTGCTGAGACACGGCCATTTCGCCTTGAGCAATGAATCCATCAGCCGTGGAAACTAGGCATAAAATGCCGCGAAACAAAGACCCGGGTCCGGTTCCGATGAAATCCGTACTACTTCGCCCGACGCGGCTGATCGGGGTGGGGCTGGCGCTGGTGCTCACGCTCGCGCTGGGAACGCTCAGTTTGTTCACGTGGCTGGACTTCAAGCGCATCGAGTCGATCAGGGCGCATGTAAACCGCACTTCGTTGCTCGAAGACAGCGTTGTCATTCTGAAAGATCTGCAACTGCAGTCCGCATCCGGTGCGGGTGCGCCCGATCACGAGAAACTTCAGGCGGTGCGCGCCGACCTCGACCAGATTCCCCTGAAGGGCGGGCCAGTCGGCCCCTATATGAGGGAGCGGCTCGACCGGCTAAACCGGTTTCTCGCGCAGGCGCGCGTGCAGCCCGAATCAGCCTTACCCCCTGCTTTGACGCTGTTGAGTGAGATGTTGGAACGCGAGAGCCGCATCCAATTGGAGCAGCTGGATACCGTGTACGGATATACCAAGCTCGAGTCGCAGCTGGCGCTCGCGGCCCTGCTGGGATTTCCCTGCCTGGCCTTGCTTGCATTCTGGGGGCTGCGGGAGCGGGTATTGCGGCCCATCGGCGACCTCAAAAATTTTCTGTCGCGGTTGTCCGGTGGCGATTTTGCCCCCGTCTCACTAACCCACATCGATCCGATACTGTTGCCGCTTTTCGAAAACTACAATCAAATGGTCAACCGCCTGGAACAATTGGAACAGGCCAATCGACAACGTACGGTGTCTCTCGAACAGGAAGTCCGTTCCGCAACGCACGTGCTCTTGCAGCAGCAGCAGAACTTGGCCCGTACAGAGCGTCTCGCCGCTGCAGGCGAAGTGTCCGCAACGCTTGCCCACGAGCTGCGCAATCCCATTGCCGGAATCCAGGTCACTCTCGCGAATCTGCGCCGCGAACTGCGCGATCCTTCTCTGGTCGAGCGCATGGATCTGGTGGTCGGCGAATTGCACCGGATCACGCGCCTGCTCAACGCCTTGCTGCAGCAATCGAGGCACGTGCCGGAAGCGCTGAGGCTCGTCAGCGTCAACAAGCTGGTCCAGGATCTTGCGACGCTGATCCGCTACCAGCTGCCGCCGCACATTCAGCTTGTGACGGAAGTTCCGGACAATTTGCGTTGTCGATTGCCTGAAGACGCCGTCAGACAGGCAGTGCTCAATCTGGTGCTGAACTCGGTGGCGGCAATGGGCGATTCTGCGGGGGCGGTGACAATCCGCATCAACAGCTTGCAGACTCGCCTTTGCATCGAAGTTCTGGACGATGGTCCGGGATTTTCGGACACCCTGCTTTCCGGTGGCGTGCGCGCCTTCGTCACATCGCGTGATGCCGGGACGGGGCTGGGCCTCGCCATCGTCAAACGATTTGCCCACGATTTGGGCGGAGAACTTGCCATCAGGAATCGCGTACCCCGCGGAGCCCATGTGACGTTGAGTCTGCCAGTATCGCAAGACGATGTCCGACACGCTATTGCTGATTGAGGATGAACCTCTGCTGAGCGCGGAACTCGTGCGCCACTTGACGCGCGCCGGTTTCGAAGTCACGACGGCGTACACGCTCGCAGAAGCAAGACGCCTGCTGCTGAATGACGACGTACAGCCGCTCGTAGTCGTATCCGATATGAGCCTGCCCGATGGTAACGCTCTCGATTTGCTCGAAGCTGTAAGATCTGCCGCCCGGAGTGGCGAATGGCTTTTTCTCACCGGATACGGAAGCATCGCCGATTCGGTCCGGGCGCTTCGGCTTGGAGCGTTCGATTTCCTGGAGAAACCCTGCGAGCTTGAGCGGCTGGACCTCGTGATCGCGGGCGCTGCACGCAGCGCCCGCGCGCAAAGACAACTGCGCGAGCGCGCGGCGGCGGAAAACCGCCGCTATACACCGGAAGCTTTCGTGGGCAGGAGCGTGGCAGCGCGAACCGTTCGCGAGTTGCTCGCCAGACTCGCGCGAGTTCCTCTGAGCACGTTGCTCCTGACAGGCGAAACCGGAACCGGCAAGGGCCTGGCCGCGCGAGTCCTGCACTACAGCGGAAGTCGCCGCGAAGGCCCGCTTGTCGAAATCAACTGCGCCGCGATTCCGCATGACCTGTTGGAATCCGAATTATTCGGTCACGAGCCGGGAGCCTTCACCGGTGCCAAGGGAAAACGCAGAGGTCTGCTGGAGCAGGCCCAGGGAGGCACCATCTTTCTGGACGAGATCGGAGAGCTCGGACCGGACTTGCAGGCGAAACTGCTTACTGTCATCGAGGACCGGCGTTTTCGCCGCCTCGGCGGCACCGGCCCGATCGATATCGATGTGCAGTTGATTGTGGCGAGCAACCGCAATCTTTCGGAGCGTGCCCGGACCGGAGAGTTTCGCAGCGATCTGTATCATCGGATCACGGTGTTCACTCTTGAGCTTCCGTCTTTGCGCAGTCGTCTGGAGGATCTGGACGAGCTCGTGCCGCCGTTCGTCGCTGAATTCAATGCGAAGGCGGGCAAAGGTGTACACATCGTTCCGCCCGAGGTTTGGACCGCGCTAAGAGAGCACGATTGGCCGGGAAACGTCCGCGAGCTGCGCAATGTGATCGAGCGTTGCGTTTTGCTTTCCGATACGCCGACACTCGCCGCTCATTGGCTGCAGCTGCGGGCGTCGCGGGAAGACGTAATGTCCGATCCGATCGTGCCGAACGGCAGGCGCAGCCTGCAATTTCCATTGGACGGAAGCTTGAGCCTGGACGACATGGAACGGAAGATCGTCAGCGAGGCGCTGGAGCGTTCGGACCACAATGTCACCGCGGCTGCGCGGCTGCTTGGAACGTCGCGAGAGACACTGCGCTATCGGGTGAACAAGTACGGTCTCAAATCCGAAGGGTGAATGCACCGCCCGAATTCGTAGCGCCCGCGGCCGTTGATCGTCGGATCAGACCGCTAAGCAGCGCCTGGGGTCATGCGAGCCCGAGCTTCTGGGCAAGTCCGATTCGTTGCAGCTTCCCGGTCGCGCCTTTCGGAATCTCGGCGAGAAAGAGAATCTTGCGCGGCACCTTGAAGTCCGCCAGGCGAATTGCCGCGAATTCCCGCAACTCTTTCTCGCTGGCCTCGGCACCGTCGCGCAGGACCACTGCTGCAGCAACGTCCTCGCCCAGCTTGTCGTGCGGCACGGAGAAAGTAACGCATTGCTGCACCGAGGGATGGTCCATGAGCACTTCATCCACCTCGCGCGGAGATATCTTCTCGCCTCCGCGGTTGATGATTTCCTTCAGGCGCCCGGTGATCGTAACGTAGCCTTCCGCATCCATGATGCCCTGGTCGCCGGTACGGAACCAGGACTTGGCAAAGGCTTCGGCGTTGGCCTTGGGATTGTTCTCGTACCCCAGCATGACGTTGTCGCCCTGAATCGCGATCTCTCCCACGAAGCCGTTTGGCAGCGGATTACCATCAATGTCAATCACGCACACCTCGGGCCCCGCTGCCTGCCCGACCGTACCTGGTTTGCGCGCGGCGGGGGGCAGCGGGTTGCTGGTCATCTGATGTGCCGCTTCAGTCATCCCGTAGGCTTCGACCAAAGGCACGCGGAAGGTCTCTTCAAGTTCCCTGATGACCTGCGGGGGAAGCGAGGACGATGACGAGCGGATGAAGCGGAGCGAGCAGTTTTTGATTACCTCCAGATTCTTTGCTGCGCGGGAGAGAATTGTCTGGTGCATGGTCGGTACGGCCGTGTACCACGTCGGGCGAACATCGGCCATCCAGGAGAAGAATTTCAACGCGTTGAACCCTGGGGTACAGCAGATCTCGCCCCCGGCCGAAAGCGGCGCCAGGATACCGGCGATCAAACCGTGAATGTGGAATAAAGGCATGATGTTGAGCCCCCGATCGGCCGCAGTGAAGGCGACCGTGCGGCTCACGTTGTAAGCCGAGGCGCAGACGTTGCGCTGGGAGAGCGGCACGATCTTGGGCCGCGATGTCGTGCCGGATGTGTGCAACACCAATGCGGTGTCTTCTGGAGCAGCCGGACCGGGTTTTTCCGTGTGCCGTGTCGCAAATCCTTGCGGAAACTCCAGGATGAAACTGCCCGCTCCTTGAGAGGGCGTTGGGACAAGCCGGACGAGCGCAATACCCAGCCTGTTCGCGACCTCGATCGCGGGCGATGACATCTCGCTCCCGACGACGAGAAGTTTGGCTTTCAGGTCGGACAGATAGAACTCGAACTCGTCGGCCCGGTAGGCAGGATTCAACGGCGCTGCCGTGGCGCCGGCGGCGACGCACAGAAAAGCTGCGGCCATTTCCGGACCATTGTCGAGGACGATAGCGATGCGATCGTTCCTGCCGATTCCGCGGTCATTGAGAGCGGCGAGCGTGCCGGATGCGAGTTTGCGCAGGGATTGATAGGTGAGCGGCACGCCACCCGGGGCGGTCAGGGCGGCCGCATCCCGTGCGCCGCGTTCCAGCAATCCGATCACGGTCGAAACTGCAGTGCTCATGCTCAAGGTCCTTGTGTCAAGTTTGGGTGCCGGATAATCCCGGTGAAACCTAGCTCGCGATGGTCAACCTGCCGCGTCGCGAATTCAGGGTCGTCGCCAGCAGGCTGGCGCACGCGAACACGGCGCTGATATGCGGCGTCGGTGTCTGGGTCAATGCACCGAGTTCGACCACCGAGCCGACCAGCGCCTCGATCTCGATTGGCCGCGCCTGTTCGATGTCCTGCAGCATCGAGGTCTTGTGGGCGCCGACTTTTTCCGCGCCGGCGATGCGCTTCTCGATACTGACCCTGAACGTGATTCCCAGTTTTTTGGCGATCGCTTCGGCTTCGATCATCATCTGCGCGGCGAGGTTGCGCGTGAGCGCGAACCGGCAGATATCCACCAGCGTAGCGTGCGTCAGTGCGCTGATCGGGTTAAAGCTCAGGTTGCCCCAAAGCTTGAGCCAGATCTCGCTGCGGATCTCGTTGGTAATGGGTGCCTTGAAACCCGCTTTGATCAGGCACTGCGCGATGGCTTGCAATCGCGGCGTGGTCGAGCCGTCGAGCTCTCCGAGAGTGAACCGATTTCCTTCAACCACTTGCACCACGCCGGGCGCGACGAGGTTCGCCGCCGGATAGACGACGCAACCGACGATACGCGCAGGTTCGATATGTCGTGCGATGACGCCGTCGGGATCTGCAGACAAGACCGGTTTGCCCTCGTACTCCCCGCCGTGTTTCTGGAAATACCACCAGGGAATGCCGTTCTGCATCGTCACGATGGTGGTCTGCTCATAAAAAAGATCGCGCAGCTCCGGGGCGAGCGCTGCTACCTGATGTGCTTTCACGGTGAGTAGCACGACGTCCTGCGGCCCCGCCTCGCTCATTTTCCCGCAAGCCTTGGCTCCGCTTGCATGCAACTCGGCCCCATCCTCAAGAATCAATTTCATGCCCTGGCTGCGGATTGCCTCGAGATTGGCTCCCCGGGCGATGAAAGTGACCTCCTCGCCGGCCGCGGCGAGCCTGGTGCCCAAGTATCCGCCAATGGCTCCTGCGCCGACTACTGCGATTCTCATGAAGTGTTCCCCGGGCGACGATTCATGCGAATTGGTTCGAAAGAGCTCCGATGCCCTCGATGCCCGCGTCCACGGTTGCGCCACGCCCGCTCACGAGCTGGTCGGGCGAAAAGATCATATCGCTGACTGGATAGTTCTGCCGTTGCTTGCCGTTGACCAGTGTCGCCCCGGCATATGCGCACCCGGTCTGCTTCCATGATGCCGAATTCCATCCGGCCCTGCCGCGAAAATCTCATCCAGTGCACATTTGTTCCTCGATCTAATTCACCCCAGGCATTTCGATCACGGGTTTCTCATGCGGGCGCGCAGGGGCTTGAGCAGCAACAGCGCGCTGAAAGCAGCGGCGAAATTCATCGCGCTCGCGCCAATGAAAAGCGTATGCCATCCGCCCTTGGACGCGGCTACGAGACTGGTGAACGGGACCAGCAGCGCGGCGGTGCCTTTGGCCGTGTAGAGCAGACCGGCGTTGGTCGTGGCAAATCTCGATCCGAACGTATCGCCGCAGGTAGCAGGAAACAGACTGTATATCTCGCCCCATGCAAAGAACACAAGGCCGGTAAGCAAGACAAATGCGACCGGATCGTGTCCGAAGCGGCTCAGCATGAGTATGCCTGCTCCCTCCAGAAAAAACGCAATGAACATCGTATTCTCGCGGCCCAGTCGATCCGACACCCAGCCAAAGAAAGGCCGGGTGATCCCGTTGAGCACGCGGTCGATGGACAAGGCGAAGGTCAAGGCGGGCAGCGTCAGGCCGAGGAGGCTCACCGGCACGCCGGCGACCTGGAAATCCGTGGCGATCGGGGCCAATTGGGCCGTTGCCATCAGACCCCCTGCAGCCATCAGAACGAACATCGCGTACATGATCCAGAACACCGGCGTGGCAACCATCTGCAGCGGCGTATAGTCGCGCCGCGCCGGCATGGTGCCGGCTGCCGGTGAGACGGCGAATCCCGAGTCGGGTTTCCTGAGGAACCAACCCAGCACGAACACGACCAGTCCCTGGACGATGCCGAAGTACAGAAATGTCGCCTGATAGCCGCTGGACTTGATCATCGACGCGATCGGAATCACGGTCAGTGCCGAGCCGGCGCCAAAACCCATCGCGGTAAGGCCGGCAGCGAGGCCGCGTCGATCGGGAAACCACTTCAGCGCCTGGCCCACGCAAGTACCATACACCGCGCCGGCGCCAATTCCTCCCAAGGCGGCAGCCAGGTAGAGCAGAGCAAGGGAGTCCGCAACCGAATTCAATACCCAGGACACGCCGACCAGAAGTCCCGCCAGCACGGTGACCGGACCCGGCCCGAACTTGTCCACCAGGTAACCTTCGATCGGCACGAGCCAGGTTTCGGTGAGCACAAAAATGGTAAATGCTATCTGGATCGAGGCCTTGCCCCATTGGTATTGTTCGTTGATGGGGTTGACGAACAGCGTCCAGCCATATTGAAGGTTGGCGATCATCGACATGCAGACGATGCCGAATAGCAGTTGCCACCAGCGGCCGGATTTGGGGGTGGGCCAGTTGCACAGCGCGGATGCCGATACCGGTGCTTCGCTCATACGTTGGATCTCGCTGCATAGCCAGGAAGTGTCAGGCGCAGCAGTTTATCCAAATGCGCCATTTGTTAGAATCGCGGCATCATTCGCGTCCCGGTCCTTTTTTGATGGCACTGCTCGAGATCCGCAACGTGACCCGCCGCTTCGGCGACTTCACGGCGGTCGACGGTGTCAGCCTTAGCATTGAAGCTGGCGAATTCTTCACGCTCCTGGGTCCCTCAGGCTGCGGCAAGACCACCTTGCTGCGCATGATCGCCGGTTTTGATGAACCAGATGGCGGCAGCATCGTCGTGGACGGCAAGGACATGGCCGGCATTGCGCCGGAAGCCCGAAACGTTCACACGGTATTTCAGAGCTACGCGCTGTTTCCGCACATGAGCGTGCAGCAGAACATCGCATTCCCGCTGAAAATGGCGAACGTCGACCCGGCGCAGATCGGCAGACGCGTGGAAGAGGCGCTCGAGGACGTGCGCATGACCGGCATGGGCAAGCGCTATCCCGGCGAATTGTCCGGTGGGCAGAAGCAGCGCGTTGCGGTCGCCCGGGCGCTAATCAATCGTCCGAAAATATTGTTGTTGGACGAACCGCTCGCCGCGCTCGACGCCAAACTCAAGGAAAGCGTGCAGCTGGAGTTGATCGGGCTGCAGAAGGAAGTCGGTGTCACGTTCGTCTATGTCACCCATGACCAGAGCGAAGCGCTGGCGCTGTCCCATCGTATCGCGGTCATGAACCATGGCATGGTCGAGCAGGTGGACGAACCGTCGAAAATCTACGGCTTTCCGAAGAACCGCTTCGTGGCCGACTTCATCGGCCAGTGCAATCTGCTGGACGGTGAGATCAAGGGCTGTGCCGGCGAGCGCATGGTCATCGAGTTGGCTGGCATAGGCGAGGTGGTGGCGTTTAACCTCGAAGGCGACATGCCAGGGTTGAAGGGCGCGCTCGCTTTGCGACCCGAGAAGGTTGCCATCGGTCGCGATCTGCCCTTCGATGCCGAACTCAACCGCTTCAGCGGCAAGGTGCATGATTTTCTTTATCTCGGGGATGTCACGATCTATGTCGTCGAACTCGCCAATGGCATGCGCATCGAGGCGCTGCTGCCGAATTCCGCCGCGGGCCGCACCAAATTTTTCGAAGCCGGCGACGAAGTCCAGGTGGCATGGCGCCATGACGCCGGCCATTTCCTGAATGATTGATACGGATAGGGTGACCACGAAGACGCGAAGACACGAAGAAAGGCAAATACGGGTTGATCAAATGGGAAACGTCCGACAATTTCAACGATTGGCGGGAATCCATACCTGTTCTTTGATATCGATTTCGCTTTCTTCGTGTCTTTGCGTCTTCGTGGTAATACCTTTGGTTGCTTCGTTTGGAATTCTCTGGACGCCTGATCGGATTTTGTTGCTGCGTGACGAAATATGAGCTCGGGAGTTAAACAGAATCGCCTGCACAAATGGTTGATCGGCGGGCCGCCGCTCGCGTACCTGGTCGTGTTCTTCGCCATTCCGGTGATGATCATGGTGCTCGCATCGTTTCGGAGTCCGGGCGAATTCGGCGGCCTTGCGCCGCTCATCAACGAGGAATCCGGCCGCCGGCAACTCGACCTCACCGGGGAAAGCTACGGCCGCTTCTTCTCGGATTTCCTCTACACGGAACTGTTCTTCAAGTCGTTCGCCTATGCGGCCGTCACGACCGTCGCCTGCCTGGTCATCGCCTATCCGTTGTCGATGCTGATCGCGCGCAGCCCGAAAAAGCATCGGGATTTGCTCGTGCTGCTGGTCATCCTGCCGTTCTGGTCGAACTTTCTGATCCGGGTGTACGCGTGGATGATCATCCTCAGTCCGCAATCGGTATTTGTCACGGCGCTAAACCAGGTCGTGGGCTGGTTCGGGATGGAACCGCTTACGTTGCTCTACACGCCCTTCGCCGTGATCGTCGGATTGGTGTATGTGCACCTGCCTTTCATGGTGCTGCCCCTCTACGCCAATCTCGAAAAGCACGATCCGGCATTGCTGGACGCAGCTCAGGATCTCGGTGCCAACGCGTGGCGGCGTTTCTGGCGGGTTACTTTCCCCTTGTCCCTGCCCGGGATTTATGCAGGGGCTGCGCTGGTATTCATTCCGGCGCTGGGCATATTTGCCATTCCCGACATTCTCGGCGGCACCGAGGGCATCATGATCGGCAACGTCATCAAGCAGCAGTTCCTCGACACGCGCGACTGGCCGTTTGGCAGCGTGCTGTCGATGGTGCTCACGGTCATGGCGGTCTTGCTCGCAGGACTGGCCGCCTGGGTTGCGCGGAGATCACGGGAATGAACCGGCGACTGCGCTGGCTGTGGATTCCGGCCATCCTGGCTTACGCCTTTCTGTATGCCCCGCTGGTCATCGTCGTTGTTTATTCCTTCAACGACTCGCGGCTGAATGCCCAATGGGTGGGGTTCACGTTCTCGTGGTACCAAAAACTCTTCCATAACGACAAGATGTTGCAGGCGGCCTGGAACTCGCTGCTGATCGGGATCACGGCAAGCGCCGTGTCGACGGTATTCGGCACGATGGCCGGTTATGCGATGTACCGCTTCAGGATGCGCCTTCTGCCGTTGCTGGTCCTGGCACCCATAGCCGTTCCGGAGATTCTCATGGGCGTGTCGTTGCTGATTTTTTTCGTCCTTTTGAATATCTCCCTGGGCATGATTTCCATCATCCTGGCGCACATCGCTTTCTGCATTGGCTTTGTCGCCATTGTGGTGCGCTCCCGGCTCGCCGGCATGGACGAAAGCCTGACGGAAGCCGCACGCGATCTTGGGGCCACACCCTGGAAGGCCTTCCGGCTGGTGACATTGCCTTTGATCATGCCTGGCGTCGTGGCCGGCGCGTTGATGGCGTTCACGCTTTCGATCGATGATTTCGTGATCACTTTCTTTACCGCAGGCGTCGGTTCGACCACACTGCCGTTGCAGATCTATACGATGGTCAAGATCGCGGTTACGCCCGAGGTCAATGCCATCTCCACGCTGCTGATGATGCTGACGCTTGCACTAATCATGGTGGCCTCCAGATTGGCACCTGGCTCCCTGCGTGCGCAGTAGTGGCCAGCCGCCGCATCCCTCTGGACGCGGGGGCAGGCTTTGCCTAAGCTAGGCGCCGTCGGAATCGACGGATAAAAAAATATGCTTCGCCAAATCACCCGGAGATCAACCATGACCAGATTGCTGTCCCTGCTGCTGTTCGCCAGCCTGCCCGCGCTTGCCGCCGATGAATTGCATCTCTACAACTGGAACGACTATATCGCGCCAGAGTCGGTCAAAAATTTCGAAGCGCAGTGCAAGTGCAAGGTGGTGCAGGATTTCTACGGCGACAACGAGGAACTCGTTGCCAAGCTGGCCGCGGGAGCAAAGGGATACGACGTCATGGTGCCAACGTCGAACTACGTCGCCGGAATGGCGAAGGCCGGCTGGCTGCAGCCGCTCGACAAAAGCAAGCTGCCGAATTTCAAGAATCTGATGCCGACCTACCTGAATACCGAATTCGATCAGGGCAACAAATATTCCGTTCCCTATGCGATGTCGATCACTTTGATCGGGTACAACGACCAGAAAATGAAGGAACTCGGCATCACCGTGGACTCCTGGGCCGTGATTTTCGACCCCAAGATCCTGCAGAAGATAAAGGGCAAGGTGACCGTGCTCGACAGCCAGTCGGAAGTCATGGCCGCCGCACTGAAGTACCTCGGCCACTCGGTGAACGACCGCGATCCCGCACACTGGAATCAGGCCAAAGAAGTCATCCTGAAAGCCAAGCCCTACTGGGCGGCTTTCATGGCGCAAGGCTACATCAAGGAACTTTCCACCGGTAACATCTGGGTCGTGCACGGCTACTCGAACGACATTTTCCAGGCCGATACGGGGGCCCAGGAAGCGAAGCAGAAATTCCGCATCCGCCATGCGTTGCCCAAGGAAGGTGCCGTGCTCGCCCTGGACGCCATGGTGATCGCGAAGACGGCGCCGCGTCCGGATCTGGCGCATCAATTCATCAATTTCATGCTCGAGGGCAGGAATTCCGCAGCGTTGACCAACATTACCGGTTCCGGCAATCCGAACGCCGAGGCGATGCAGTACATCAAGCCCGAAATCAAATCCATCAAGGCAGTGTTTCCCGATGCGGCGTCCACAAGGCACCTCGAACAGCTGAAGGACCTGAACAAGAAGGAACGCCAGCTGCTCAACAAGATCTGGACGGAAATCAAGGCCAAATAGACGACGGGGCCCGAGCAGGATTCGTAGCCGCTACGAAGCGGCGCATTCAGGAACTCGCAGAAGAACTGGCTGCGGGCGGCACCAGAAGCAGGGCACGCAATCGTGCCACGTCGGATGCCGGCAGGAACTGGATCCCCGCCGATCGTGCCCTGCCATTTCCGGAATTGAACTGTTGCGCCACCAGGTGCATCGCGGCGACCCCGCGTTCCGGTGCGCGCAAGCTGACCTGGTAGCCGGGACCGTTTTGCACCAGCAACGCTACAGCCCGATCGGCGTGCCGCCGGGCGAGCTCGTTGGCGAACAGCCCGACAACCCGTCGGCTCCATGCGGCTTCCGGCATGAACACCACAATGGCTGCATCGCCCACATTCTCGATTGGCAATGCCCGCGCGCGCTGCAGATCGGCCGCGCTCGCGCGACGCAACACGTCGAGTTCGGGCGCGCGTGCGCAATATGCAAGAGGATCGGTATAAGGTCGCATGCGCTGATAAAGTTCGACGGGATGGAAATGAAGGTCGTCGAGACTGCTGCCGTAGCCGTTGTAGTTCAGGCATTCGCCCAACTCCCGGAGTATTTCGGCATCGGTGGGCGCAATTCCAATCTCCTGCGCGTGCGCGTAGGCCTGGTCGGTCAGGTTGTCGCCGAATGCGGCAACAGCTGCCCATGCCCGGTAGCGCCCGGTAAGGTGCTGGTCGACGATGAGGCTGGTACAAACCGTCGGGGAAGCGTCGATGTGGGCGTCGAGCAGGGGGTGACGCGGAATTTCTCCGGCAAAATGGTGATCGAAATAGCACACGCGTGCTCCGGACTGCAGTATGCGGAGCAGCGGGGCGCGGTTCGTTTCCAGTGAGATGTCGAGGACGGTGAGCTCATCGCCGGCAGCGGCGGCAACGCGCCCGAGCAACGCGATGTCACGCTTGACGCCGGTTATCAGCGTGGATTCTCGCGGTTCCGCGAGCCGCAGTTGAATCAGCGCACAGAGTCCGTCGGCGTCGCCGTTAAAGATGTCATAGAATCTCATGCCGTGCAGTCCGCTGCGGATAGACGCATCCCCGGTCCGGCGCATACCCAACATGACATGAGCAGTTCGGTTTCCTTACCGCCCGCGCGTTACGCGCGCAATTCCAAGCTGGTCGCCTACCTCACCGCAGCTTACCTCCTGCTTGTGGTCTACGCCAGTTTGTATCCATTTTCCGGCTGGCGCGTGCCGAATGAGGATGTCGCCCGCTTTCTGATTGCCGGCTGGCCGCCATACGTCATCGGCTCGGATGTCGTGGTGAATGTCCTCGCGTATGTTCCGCTCGGTCTCCTGCTTACCTTGATCTGGATGGGACGGGTACCGCGCTGGGCAGCGCTGGCGCTGGGTGTGATCATCGCCACGATACTTAGTGTGGCCATCGAATTTGCACAGGGTTACTTGCCGGCGCGCATTTCGTCAAACGTCGATGTTCTTACCAACGCCGTCGGCGCGCTTTGGGGGGCCGGCGCGGCGCAGGCCTGGGGAGAACGCTGGCTGTTATCCGGAGAATTGCATCGCTTGCGCAAGACCCACTTTCGCGCCGGTGCCCGCACCGATGTCGCTTTTGTGCTGCTAGCTCTGTGGTTGCTGACGCAACTCAACGCGGATATCTGGCTGTTCGGGAACGGCGATCTGCGTCAACTCATCCCGCTCGATTTCGGCGTGCGCTATTCCGCTGGTGCTTATCTTCTGCTTGAAGCCGGTGTCGCGGCGCTGAATTTTGCCGGCGTGGCTTTTCTGATCGGCGCGATCGCGCGATCCTTCGCCGTGGCAGCGGTTACGTTGACCGCGCTGATTCTTGCGGCGCTGATGCTAAAAACACTTGCGTCGATGGCGCTGTTCATTCCGGGCAATCCCGGATTGTGGCTGACGCCGGGCTCCGTGCTGGGTCTGGTGGCAGGAACAATGTTGTGGCTGCCGTTGGCGCGGCGGGGCTCGCCGGTGCATTCGATGCGCGCCGCGGCGCTCTGTCTCTTGGCGGGGTGCATCCTGGTCAATCTTGCTCCGGAAAATCCCTACCTGATCGCCGCACTGCGGATCCTGCAGCATGGCCATTTTCTGCCGTTCAACGCCATGGTCGGACTGCTTTCCTCGTGGTGGCCCGCTTTGGTGTTCGCCTATTTTCTGTTTCTGGGCCGTCGCTTCAGCGCAGGCCCTCCCGACGCGCCCCACCTGACTCAGTAGTGCAAAGGTAGACAGCCATGACAACGCCACCCCCGCTTGCGCCCCTGGACAGCCTGGATGACCTGCGCGAACGCCTGCGAGGGTTCGCCGCCGAGCGCGATTGGGAGCAATTTCATACACCGAAGAACCTGGCGATGTCCATCGGGATCGAAGCCGCGGAGATCATGGAGCATTTCCAGTGGCTGAGCGCGGCGCAGAGCCTCGAGCTGGACAATGCCGCCCGGCAGGAGGTCGCGCATGAAATTGCAGACGTGTTGCTCTACCTGATCCGCCTGGCAGACGTTCTCGATATCGATCCCGCCGCGGCGGCACGCGAAAAAATCCGCCTCAATGCGATCAAGTACCCGGCGCAGGGCAGCTTATAATTGCGCTCTGCATCGACGAGGATTCTTTAGTGAGTTTTTACCAGCATCATGTATTTTTCTGCTGCAATCAGCGCAAAAACGGCGAGGCCTGTTGTGGTGACCACGATGCACAGGCGATGCGCGACTATGCAAAATCGAAGGTCAAGGCCCTCAAGCTCACCGGCAAGGGCAAGGTGCGCATCAATCAGGCGGGTTGCCTGGATCGTTGCGAGGAGGGACCGGTGATCGTGGTCTATCCCGAGGAGATCTGGTACACCTACGTGGACAAGGACGATATCGACGAGATCATCGAGGAGCATCTGGTGAACGGCCGCGTCGTCGATCGCCTGCGAATTTGAAGCCTACCGTTGCGCAAAAACTTTTCATCGATGGGCCGGCCGGGCGCCTGGAAATCGCCGTCAATGATGCCGGCGGATCCCGTCGCGGCATTGCGCTGATCGCCCATCCGCATCCGCTTTATGGCGGTACGCTCGACAACAAGGTTGTACAGACTCTGGCAAAGGCGTTCGTCGCCCTGGGCTATTGCGCGCTACGGTTGAATTTCCGCGGAACCGGCGCGAGCGACGGTGTATTCGATGAGGGGCGCGGCGAAATTGAGGATTTCCTTGCGCTCGCGGACTACGGGCGCCGCACCTACGACGGGGATGACCTTGCGCTCGGGGGTTTCTCGTTCGGTGGTTTCGTTGCGGCGTCCGTCGCAGATCGGCTGACTCCGCGGCATCTCGTCCTGGCGGCTCCCGCGATCGGACGTTATCCGGTCGGAAATGTGCCGCAAGACACGCTGGTCGTGCATGGCGAAGAAGACGACGTCGTGCCATTGAAGGAATTGCTGGATTGGGCGCGGCCTCAGGCGCTTCCAGTGACCGTGTTTCCCGGCGCGGGCCATTTTTTTCATGGCAACCTGGTGGTACTGCAACGAGTGGTCGAACAACATTGCCGGGGTTGAAAGCTCGCGATGCTCTGGATCAAATCGTTCCACATCATCTTCATGGTGACCTGGTTCGCCGGCTTGTTCTACTTGCCGCGCCTGTTCGTCTATCACGCGATGAGCAAAGACACCACGAGCCGCGAACGTTTCAAGGTCATGGAACGCAAACTGTTCTTCGGCATCATGACCCCGGGTGCGCTTCTGACAATCGGCTCCGGACTGTGGCTCTGGCTGGGTTACGGATTCAACGGCGGCTGGCTGCATGCCAAGATGGCCGTGGTTGTCATGCTCGTCGCCTATCACATCTACTGCGGAAAGTTGTTGACCGATTTCAGGCACGAGCGCGACCATCACAGCGATCGGTTCTATCGCTGGCTGAATGAACTTCCGGTCATCGGATTGATCGCGATCATTCTGCTGGTCGAGCTGCAGCCGTTCTGATGCTTGCATACGTTTGCTCCGCCGCGCGTGTTTTCATAGCCGCCGCTTTATGCGCGGCCTGCCTGCCCGCAACAGCACAACCGGGGGCGCGCATCCTGATCCAGAGTTCTCCGGTCGCAGGATTCCAGTTTCACGAAGGCAAGCAACTGTGGGATCAATTGAAGGTCGGCGATGTCCTGATACTGGTTCGCGAACCGAACAATCCGTACGATGCGCGGGCGGTGCGGGTCGAATGGAGCGGCCACATGCTGGGCTACGTCCCGCGCGCCGAAAACGAAGCGGTGGCGCGACAGTTGGATCGCGGCAACAAGCTCGAAGCGCGCATCGTGAAGTTGACCAAACATCGCGATCCCTGGAAGCGCGTCGAATTCGAGGTTTTTCTACGTTTGTAACCTCAATAACCCTTCACCACAGAGGCGCGGAGTCGCGGAGGAAACGCAGAGGAATCCGGATAAACTCAATCAAATTGTCGGCGCATCATGCGTCCCGCGGCGCAATTTGATTCGCGGCCTATTACATATTTGAATTCCTCCGCGCGCCCTTCTCCGCGCCTCCGCGCCACTGCGATGAAAGCTTTGATACAGACTAATGACTGAAAAAGATACCCAAAGATTTTTTGCACCCTGCCCGCGCGGGCTCGAACCGGTGCTGATGGAAGAACTTGCCGGGTTGGGTGCGGGCGAGATCACCGCGGCAGAAGGCGGGGCAGGTTTTTCGGGTCCGCTCGAGGTTGCTTACGCCGCCAATCTGCACAGCCGGATTGCCAGCCGCGTTCTGTGGCAGGTCGCTTCCGGCCACTATCGTAGTGAAGAGGATATATATCGCGGCGTCAACGCCGTCGACTGGCCGCAGTTGTTCGAGGGTGCGTTGACGATACGTGTCAACGTCGCCGCGGTGCGCAGTCCCCTCAACAGCCTCGACTTCATCACTTTGCGCATCAAGGATGCGGTTTGTGACAGGTTTCGCGCACAGACCGGCATGCGTCCCAATGTGGACACGGCGCAACCCGACGTGCGCATACACGCTTTCCTGGAAACCGACCGATTTACGTTGTATGTCGACACTTCCGGCGAACCGCTGTTCAAGCGCGGCGCCCGGCAGAGTGCCGGAGAAGCGCCGTTGCGGGAAAACCTTGCTGCCGGGATATTGCGGCTCTGCGGCTGGAACCCCGACATGCCGTTGCTCGATCCGATGTGCGGTGGCGGCACTTTCCTGGTCGAGGCACTTCAGATTGCACACGGCATTCCCGCGGGAGCCCGGCGCAATTTCGCATTCGAAAAACTACGCGCCTTCGATGTGGATGTGTGGAATGCAATCAAGGCGGCGGCGCAAGCGCGGCCGGTTCCGAACCCTTCACCAGAGATCTACGGCAGCGATCTTTACGGCGATGCGTTGAAGCGGGCGCGCGTGAACCTTGCCGCAGCCGGGTTTGCCGACGGAGCCAGCCTCAAGCAGGCCAACATGCTGGAAATATCCGCGCCGGCCGCGCAAGGCGTATTGGTGGCGAATCCGCCTTACGGCGTGCGGCTCGGCGAGCAGGACGAACTCGCGTCGTTCTATCCGCAGATGGGAGACGTACTGAAAAAGAAATTCGCCGGCTGGCGTGCCTATCTATTCACCGCCGATCTGCGCTTGCCAAAACTGATCGGCCTGTCCCCCTCGAAACGTACCCCGCTTTACAACGGCGCGCTCGAATGCCGGCTTTATGAATTCAAGATTGTTTCCGGCGCGATGCGGCGGGAGAAACAGGAGCGAGGGGCGAGTGACGAGGGGTGAGGGGTGGATCGCTTCGCGGGTTTTTACTAGCCCCTCGCCCCTCGTCCCTGATATCGTCTGGCGATTCGTCAGACGATATTCAAGTGATCCACGCCCGAAGTCAGGTCGCGATCCTTGGTTTCCTTGCCATGCAGCTTGATCTGCAGGCGCAGCTCGTTCATCGAGTCGGCATTACGCATGGCATCTTCGTAGCCGATTTTGCCACCCTCGTACAGATCGAACAGAGCCTGGTCAAAGGTCTGCATGCCCATTTCGCGCGACTTCTTCATGATCTCCTTGATCTCGTGCACTTCGCCCTTGAAAATCAGATCGGAAATCAGAGGGGAGTTCAGCAGGATTTCGATGGCGGCGGCACGGCCTTTCATGTCCTTCAGCGGGATCAGGCGCTGCGATACCAGGCCCTTGAGATTTAGCGACAAGTCCATCAGCAATTGCGGCCGGCGCTCTTCGGGGAAGAAGTTGATGATCCGGTCAAGTGCCTGGTTGGCACTGTTGGCGTGCAGCGTGCACATGCACAGGTGGCCGGTTTCGGCGAACGCGATAGCGTGCTCCATGGTCTCGCGTTCGCGCACTTCGCCGATGAGAATCACGTCCGGTGCCTGGCGCAGCGTGTTTTTCAGCGCTGCCTCCCAGGAATCCGTATCCACTCCGACTTCGCGCTGGGTGATCAGACAATTCTTGTGGTCGTGCACGTATTCGATCGGATCCTCTATCGTGATGATATGGCCATGGCTGTTCTCGTTGCGGTAACCGATCATCGCCGCCAGCGTGGTCGACTTGCCTGAACCGGTGCCGCCGACCAGGATCACGAGGCCGCGCTTGGTCATTGCGACGTCCTTGAGGACCGGCGGCAGACCGAGGTCTTCCATTTTCGGAATCTTCGTAGTGATGGTGCGCAGCACAATACCCACCCGCGCCTGCTGCACGAAGGCATTGACGCGAAAGCGGCCGATGCCCGGCGGGTTGATGGCGAAGTTGCATTCCTTGGTGGCCTCGAATTCCTGCGCCTGCTTGTCGTTCATCAACGAGCGTGCCAATTCCTGCGTATGTTGCGGCGTCAGGCTCTGGTTCGACACCGGCGTCATCTTGCCATCGAGCTTGAATGCGGGCGGGAAACCCGCGGTGACGAATAAATCCGAGGCTTTCTTCGCGATCATCGCGCGCAACAACTCGTGAATGAATTTGACGGCTTGATCTCGTTCCATCTGCTGCTCCTGGTAATCCGCGCTGTAGCCGCAACCCCGCCGGTCAGTTGAACGCGTCTTTGTTGGATGCTTTGCCGCGCGCCTCTTCCTTGGTGATGATGTTGCGCTTGATCAGTTCGGTGAGGTTCTGATCCAGCGTTTGCATACCCAGCTGTTGGCCGGTCTGTATCGCGGAATACATCTGCGCGATCTTGGCTTCGCGGATCAGGTTGCGTATGGCGGGCGTGCCGATCATGATTTCATGCGCTGCCGCGCGGCCGGAGCCGTCCTTGGTTTTACAGAGCGTTTGCGAGATAACTGCGCGCAGGGACTCCGACAGCATGGCGCGCACCATTTCCTTTTCCGCCGCGGGAAATACGTCGATGATCCGGTCCACCGTCTTGGCGGCCGAACTCGTGTGCAGCGTCCCAAACACCAGGTGGCCGGTTTCGGCCGCGGTCAGGGCCAGGCGGATGGTTTCCAGGTCGCGCAATTCGCCGACCAGGATAATGTCCGGATCTTCGCGCAGCGCGCTGCGCAGGGCGTTGTTGAACGACAGCGTATGCGGCCCGACCTCGCGCTGATTGATCAGACACTTCTTGCTTTCGTGCACGAACTCGATTGGATCTTCCACCGTGAGAATGTGGCCCATCTCATTCTCATTGATGTCGTTGACCATGGCTGCAAGCGTGGTCGACTTGCCAGACCCGGTCGGCCCCGTCACCAGCACGACGCCGCGCGGGTATTGGGCGATTTCCTTGAAGATATTGGGCGCCTTGAGTTCTTCCAGGCTCAAAACCTTGGACGGAATGGTTCGCATGACCGCGCCGGCACCGCGGTTTTGGACGAAGGCATTGACTCGAAAACGGGCCAGATTTGGTATCGCGAACGAAAAGTCGCACTCGAGGTTCTCTTCGTAGAACTTGCGCTGACCGTCGTTCATGATGTCGTAGATCATGGCATGCACATCCTTGTGCTCCATTGGAGGCAGGTTGATGCGCCTGATGTCGCCGTGTACGCGGATCATCGGAGGCAGACCGGCGGAAAGATGCAGGTCGGAGGCCTTGTTCTTGACCACAAATGCGAGGAGTTCAGCAATGTCCATGGATCATTCTCCGACGACGGCAAGATGGGGTACGAGACCTGCCGGCGGCTTCGGCTCAGATAAAAAATGCTCGCTGCATTCGACAGTTACAGCCAATAATGCAAGAGGATTATGACAACAATAGCCACTCGCTTGCAAGCTGTACGCGGGCGTATTCAAGCCGCGGCTGCCCTCGCCGGCCGGTCGGCGCAGGATATCCGGCTGATTGCGGTCAGCAAGACGTTCGCGCCCGGCGCCATTATTGAAGCCCATGCCGCGGGGCAAGTCGCATTTGGCGAGAACTACCTGCAGGAAGCGCTCGGCAAAATCACTGAACTTGACGCTTTTGGGCGGGAACGGCAGGCTTCGTCCCTGCAAGCGGGGCCCCTGCTCCGCCCTTTGGAGTGGCGTGTCGCATCACCGGATGGCCAAAGTTCTGGAGCTGAGAGCGACACGCGCCCCTCCGCCGGGGTGCGCCAGCGAGACGTAGACGGGGCTCGCGAGGCCGGTGAGCTGGCGCACGGAAGCGCCTCCTCGGTCGCACGTCCCGAGGCTCCGCGTTCCGGCGCTTCATCCCCGCAAGCGGGGCCCCTGCTCCTCCCTCTGGAGTGGCACTTCATCGGCCCCATCCAAAGCAACAAAACCCGGCAGATTGCCGAGCGATTTCAATGGGTGCACACGTTAGACCGGCTCAAAATCGCGGAGCGCCTTGCGGCTGGACGCCCCTCCAGTCTTCCGCTGATGGATGTATGTATCCAAGTCAATATCAGCAGCGAAGACTCCAAGAGCGGTGTCCGGCCCGATGATGTCCTGGCGCTGGCGCAAGCAACCTGCCGCCTGCCCGGTATCCGGCTACGCGGCTTGATGGCGATACCGGAGGCCACACTGGATACCGCGCTGCAGCGCGCCCGCTTCCGGCAGGTTCGGGAACTAAGGGACGATATCGTCAGGAGCGGCATCCCGCTGGACATGCTGTCAATGGGTATGTCCGACGATTTGGAGGCTGCCATTGCGGAGGGCTCTACGATGGTACGCATAGGGCGCGCGATATTCGGTGATCGTCCGCCTTTCCGGTGATCCTAGCCCGGATATTTCATCAGTAGCCCCTCAATCCACTATGCGCAAACCAAACGGCCTGGGATGGCCGCACAGACGCACTCGCAAACAAACGGGGGTGGCCTGGTGAAATATCCGGGCCCGGGAACTCAATTTGCCCGCAATGGCGGGGCGCACCTATACTGGACTCGCCAGGCGACCGCAAACGGATTCTTACGGACGCATTCAACGGATGCGGGGAGCCGGTCCAAGAAATCTTACTATTGCGAACAAGGGGAACTGAATGAACAGGAATCACTGGATCATGGCGGCCGTCATGCTGATGGCGTTGCCTGGAATGGTTTGGGCGGCAAAGCCGGGCTATATTCACGTAAACGAAAGCGTCGAGATCAACGCGCCGCCTGCCAAGGTGTGGAGCCTGGTCAAGAACTGGAATGGCCTGCACAAGTGGCATCCGGCGTTCTCGAATACCGAAATCAAATCGGGCACGAATAACAAAGTAGGCGCGGTGCGTACGTTGACAATGGCCGATGGCGGAGCCAAATTCGACGAGGAACTGGACGGATTCAGCGACAAGAAACGCAAGTACGGCTACCGCATCATCACCGATTCTCCCCTGCCCGTCGCGGACTACTCCTCCACCATCCAGGTCAAGTCGGGCAAGGATAAAAACACCTCCGTGCTGGTGTGGAAGGGCAAGTTCAAGCGCAAGGTGGCTGACAATCCCCCTGCAGGTCAGGACGACGCCGGAGTCAGGAAAGCGATCAGCGGCGCCTATCAGGCCGGCCTGCAAAACGTCAAGAAAATGGCGGAAGCAAAGTAACGAGTTCAGCGCGGCGCGGATATCGTTCGCGCCGCGTGTGTTTTTGCAGGCGGCAGTCCCGCTTGAATCGAAATCATGCGCATACTTTTCCTGGGCGGCGGCAACATGGCCACCGCATTGATTGGCGGGCTGTTGCAGCAGGGCTTCAAGCCCGCAGAACTGCGCGTTATCGATGTATCGGAGCAGGCCCTCCAACTCTTGCAGCAGAAATTCGGGGTGACGGTCGGCGCTGCGCCCGATGGTGCAATCGCAGAAGATGCCGTCGTGCTGGCGGTGAAGCCGCAGCAAATGCGCGCGGCGGCTATGGAGCTGCGAGCCGTCCTCAGCGGACAATTGGTGATCAGCATTGCTGCGGGAATCCGGACTACCGATCTGTCACGCTGGCTCGGGGGTCATGATCGTATCGTGCGCGCAATGCCGAATACGCCCGCGTTGATTCGCTCGGGTATTTCCGGCCTGTATGCCACAACGTCCCTCAAGCAAGCCGACAGGGACAGTGCGCAGACCATCCTCGGCGCAGTCGGCGGCTCGATATGGGTGCAAGACGAGTCGGATCTCGATGTGGTCACGGCTGTTTCCGGGAGCGGGCCAGCCTATGTCTTTTACTTTATCGAGGCGCTGGAGCGGGCGGCAGTCGAACTGGGACTGACTGAGGGACAGGCCCACGAACTGGCCGTACAGACCTTCGTCGGGGCCGCAAAACTCGCGGCTGCCAGCGAAGAGCCTGTGGCTGTACTGCGCGCGCGCGTGACCTCGAAAGCAGGAACCACGGAAGCGGCGCTGAAATCCATGGAAGCGGGCGAAATCAGGCGCAAGATCGGGCACGCCGTGCGCGCAGCGGCCGAGCGTTCGAAACAGCTCGGCGACGAGTTCGGCGAGGAATAGGCAACGAAAGCCAAGGCTGCAAAAGAATGAACCAGGCGTTGATTTTTCTGCTCGAAACCTTCCTCGGCCTGTTCTCGCTGGCACTGCTGCTGCGGTTCTATCTGCAAGCGGTGCGTGCACCGGCGCGCAATCCCATGACACAATTTCTGGCGGCGCTGACGGATTTCATCGTGCGTCCGACGCGGCGAATAATTCCGGGCTTGTGGGGCTATGACCTGTCCACGCTGTTGCTGGCCTGGCTGACGGAACTGTTGTTGGTCGCTAGCGTGCTCGCATTGAAGGGCTACCAACTCGGACCAGGTGTCGGCAGCGCCATAGTCGGATTCATGCTGCTCGCTTCGCTGAACCTCGTAAAGCTATTCATGTATATCCTGATGGTGGCCGTCTTCGCGCAAGCCATCCTGTCATTCATTGCTCCACGCGGGCCGGCGACATCCATTCTCGCCAGCCTGACGCGCCCGTTCCTCGGCCTGTTCCAGCGCCGTGTTCCGCCGGTTGGAGGAGTCGATCTCTCGCCTCTGTTCGTGCTCGTCATCTGCCAGATCTTGCTGATGTGGCCGGTGCATTCGCTTGAACTTGCCATTACCCGCATGCTGTGAGCGAAACGATCGAGTCCTGGTACCGTTACGACCCGGATCGCGGCCTGTTGTCGCTGGATTTGCACGTGCAACCCAATGCAAGGCGCACGGAGATTGCCGGCCTTCATGGCGGACGCCTCAAGGTTCGGCTCGCTGCGCCAGCCGTAGAAGGCATGGCCAACCAGTTGCTGGTTGGCTTCCTGGCGGACAAGTTTGATCTGAAGGGCGGGCAGGTTATGATTCGCCGTGGCAGTCACGGGCGCACCAAGACCGTCGAAATTCACGGCCAGGCCGCTTCCCTTCTGGCGCGGGCTAAAGAGCTTCTGCACTCATGACCAGCGATCTCGAAATTCAGGTATCGGCATATCAGCAGTGGCGCGATGAATTACGCGACTGCATCCAGGCCTATCAGGACTGGCTGGAAAACAACGGCCACGCCGACATCCAGCGCAGCCTGCGCATTTACGACCTGATCGAAAGCCTGCGCAACGACCGCATGATCCTCGCTTTCCTTGCGGAATTCTCCCGCGGCAAGACCGAGCTGATCAATGCGATGTTTTTCTCCGATTTCAAGCAACGTCTGCTTCCCTCCGACGTCGGCCGAACGACCATGTGCCCGACCGAGATCTACTACGACGGAGCCGAGGAACCCTACATCAAATTGCTGCCGATCGAATCGCGCAAAGGCGACGAAAGCATAGCGGCTTTGAAGCACAAGCCGGTCGAGTGGGTGAAGGTCAAGCTGAATCTCGCCTCCCAGGAAGAGATGGCCACGGCCATGTCCAGCCTTGCCCAGGTCAAATCGGTCAGCGTGGAAGAAGCCGGCCGGCTTGGCCTGCTGGATGAAACCGATTTCGTGACGACCACTGTGGTCGTGAAACAAGGTGGCAAAGTCGAGATTCCTTGCTGGCGCCACGCCTTGATCAACTACCCGCACCCGCTGCTGAAGAAGGGGCTGGTGATCCTCGATACGCCCGGCCTGAATGCGCTTGGCACCGAGCCGGAACTCACGCTTTCCATGATCCCGAGCGCGCACGCAGTACTGTTCCTGCTGGCGATGGATACCGGTGTGACCAAGTCGGACCTGGACGTGTGGCAAAAATACGTGCAGAGCTATGTCACGCGACGCATCGCAGTGCTGAACAAGATCGATCTGATGTGGGACGATCTGAAAACCGAAGAGCAAATCGAGATCGGAATCGAGCGCCAGCTGGTCGAGACCGCGAGAATTCTCGGCCTGTCGCGCGATCACGTCATCGCGCTGTCCGCGCAAAAGGGCTTGATCGCTCGCATCCGCGGCGACGCCCCTTTGCTCGCGAGGAGCCGGATCGAGGTCCTGGAACGCTTGCTGGCGGAGGAAATCATTCCATCCAAACAGCAAATCCTGCGCGCGGCCGTCTCCAGGGAGATCGGCAACATGCTGGAAACCTCCCTGCAGAGCGCGACAACGCAGCTTGCCAGCACGCATGGCGAGTTGCAGGAGATGGGCAAACTTTCCGGAAAAAACCGCGAGCTGGCAAAGCTGCTGCTCACGAAGCTCGAGCAGGACAAGGGACACTACCTGCGGCACATGGAAAGCTTCAAACGCTCCTCATCCGTCGTGCTGAAGCAGGGCCACGTGCTGGTCGGCACACTGTCCGACGATCGCCTCGACGAAATGATGAACCGCAGCCTGCAGTCGATCGAGGGCAGCTGGACCACGGCCGGCCTGATGCGCAGCATGCAGGCGCTGTTCGATACCTTCTCGCGCCAGGCCGAAAAAATTCTCGAATTCGCGGTCGAAACGCGCAATTACGTCGACGGCGTTTACGGCGAATTCCACAAGCTGTACGGGTTTCCCAAGATGACGCCGCCGGCCCTGAACCTCGAGCGCCATATCCTGCATATGCATTCGCTGCACCAGAACACCGAGCGCTTCTGCAAGGATCCCGTCAATGTGATGACAGAAAAGCATTTCCTGGTGCGCCGCTTTTACAATGGCCTGGTTGCCCACGCGCGTGAATTGTTCAGCCAGCTGCGCCTGGAGCTGGACACGTGGGTCAGCTCAGCCTTGATGCCCCTTTCACTGCAGCTGAAGGAGCACCAGAAACTGCTTGAGCGCAAGCTCGAAAACCTGCGCAAAGTCGCGGGCGATATCACGACGCTTCAGGAGCGCGTTCGCCAGCTCGAGCAGCAGCAACTTCAGTTCGGCAAGCAAGTCGAGGAGCTGACCCAGATCCGCGACGTCCTGCAGCGCGATCCCGCACAGATGAAAGTCGCAAAGGTGGCGTGAGTTCGCTGCGGCGACTGGTGTATCGGTTTTGCGTTTCCGACTTCCCGCCCCGCTGCCGGAAGGACAAAACAAAAATAACGAATCTGTGATCCCATGTCATTTCTGCGCGACCTTTCCGTTTCGGCCGTTGTAGCCGGTTTTGTAACCGTCCTGGTCGGGTTCACGAGTTCGGCGGTCATCGTCTTTCAGGCGGCCCATGCGGTGGGCGCGGGTGCCGCGGAAATCGCCTCATGGATGTGGGCGCTCGGTCTGGGGATGGGCCTGACCTGCATCGCATTGTCTCTGCGCTATCGCATGCCGGTGGTTACGGCGTGGTCCACGCCCGGTGCGGCCATGCTGATAACCGGCGCGGCAGGCGTCTCGTTGGGACAGGCCACCGGCGCATTTCTGGTTTCCGCGCTGATGATCGCCTTCGTCGGCTTCTCGGGCTGGTTCGAACGCGCGATGAATCGCATCCCGGTGTCGATCGCATCAGGCATGCTGGCGGGTGTTTTGCTGCGGTTTGGCCTGGAATTGTTTGCCGTCATGAAGACACAGTTCCTGATGGCCGTTGCGATGTTCGCCGTCTATTTGTTCATGCGCAGAATGTCCCCGCGTTACGCAGTCATAGCGGCCTTCGCCCTTGGCGTCGCGATCGCCGCCGTGCAAGACAGGTTGCATATGGAAACCGTCCATCTGGAATTGGCAACGCCGGTATGGGTCACGCCGAGCCTTTCGCTGGCTGCAGTTATCGGCGTGGCGTTGCCGCTGTTCGTCGTGACCATGGCATCCCAGAACGTGCCGGGTGTGGCCGTGATACGCGCGTCCGGGTTTCCGATCCCGATTTCGCCCGTGGTGGGTTGGACCGGTGTGGCCAATTTCCTGCTTGCGCCGTTGGGCGCGTTTACAATCAACCTCGCCGCAATCACCGCGGCGATCTGCATGGGACGCGAAGCGCACGAGGATCCGAAGCGGCGCTATGTTGCGTCCGTCGCGACCGGATTTTTCTATGTGCTGGTTGGATTGTTTGGCGCCACGGTCGCAGCGCTATTCGCGGCTTTTCCCCATGAACTCGTCGCCGCCATCGCGGGTCTCGCATTGATCGGTACGATCGGCAACGGACTGGCAGCGGCGCTGGCATCTGAACGCGAACGCGAGGCCGCGCTGATTACCTTCCTGGTTACCGCATCCGGCGTAACGCTTGTCGGTATAGGCTCGGCCTTCTGGGGTCTTGTTGCGGGTGGCTTGGCGCAAGTGATATTGCAGACGCGTAAGAACTGATCGAGGCAGCGTTGCGTGGGAAACCTAAAGACACGTTGGCAGTCGAAACGAGGACCGCCGAATGGCGACTCCGGGTTTTCACTCGTGAAGCCGAATGCGCATGAGTGATGCGATGTAGAACGATTCGCCGTTGGAGGGCCGAGTTGATTTACTCCGACATCCCCGCTCGACTCGATCGGTTGCCATGGTCGCGCTGGCACTGGCGCGTGGTGATCGCGCTTGGAATCGCCTGGATGCTGGACGGGCTGGAAGTTACGCTGGTCGGCTCGGTAGGCAGCATTCTCGAGAGGCCGGATACGCTCGGTCTTACGGCCGCGCAAGTCGGCTGGTCCGGTTCGGCCTATGTTGGTGGCGCCGTGTTCGGCGCCCTGTTTTTTGGCCGGCTCGCGGACCGCTTTGGCAGGAAACGCCTGTTCCTGCTTACCCTCGCGGTTTACCTGGGCGCGACGCTTGCCACGGCCTTTTCCTACAATTTCTTTACTTTCCTGGTGTGCCGGTTCTTCACCGGATTCGGCATCGGCGGCGAATATGCGGCGATCAATTCCGCGATAGACGAACTCATTCCCGCGCGCCTGCGCGGCCGCGTGAATCTCGCGATCAATGGCAGCTTCTGGATTGGCGCGGCGCTCGGCGCGGGCCTTAGCCTCGCGTTGCTCGATCCGCGATGGTTCCATGCCGACGTCGGCTGGCGCATCGGATTCGGTCTCGGCGCGCTGCTTGCCATTGCATTGCTGTTGGTGCGCCGGGACGTGCCCGAAAGTCCGCGCTGGCTGCTGGTGCACGGACAGAGCGAAGAGGCCGAGCGCGTGGTCGCGGGCATAGAAGCCGTAGTTACGCAACAGCGGGGTCAGCTCGACCGGCCTGACCGGACACTCGCCGTGACTTTGAGGGAGCGGCCCACGTTGCGCGAAGTCACTCACGTCCTGTTGCGACGCTATCCCAAGCGTACGCTGCTGGGATTGGCACTGATGATTTCGCAGGCCTTCTTCTATAACGCGATCTTCTTCACCTACGCCCTGGTGCTTACGCGATTCCAGGGGGTTTTCGAGGGAGAGGTCGGCCTCTACATCTTCCCTTTCGCGATCGCCAATTTTCTCGGGCCCGTAATTCTCGGGCCGCTGTTCGACCGCGTGGGCCGGCGCAGGATGATCGCGCTGACTTATGGCCTCTCGGGCGCCGGACTGGCCGCTACGGGCTACGGTTTCATGCAGGGCTGGCTGGATGCGACCACGCAGACGATGTGCTGGTCGGTCGTATTCTTCCTTGCCTCCGCCGCGGCAAGTTCGGCCTATCTGACGGTAAGCGAGGTGTTTCCTCTCGAGATGCGGGGATTGTCCATCTCCATCTTCTATGCCGTCGGAACGGGCATCGGCGGATTCATCGCACCGGCGTTCTTCGGCATGCTCATCGGCACCGGCAGCCGCGCCAGTGTATTCATTGGCTATGCGATCGGCGCAATACTCGTGCTCGTCGCAGCGGCCATCGCGTTGCGCTATGGCGTCG
>Ga0207689_10000045_pt1 | contig 92506 bp, 75 predicted proteins | sample KBSMisM52_FD_184312 | JGI IMG/M metagenome (GOLD analysis project Ga0207689, IMG submission 184312) | Miscanthus rhizosphere microbial communities from Kellogg Biological Station, Michigan, USA - KBS Miscanthus M5-2 (SPAdes) (version 2) | ecosystem: Host-associated > Plants > Roots >...
TCCTCTGAGACGCCGCGCCACTCCTTCACCATCGCGGTGAAGATGCCCTTCTGGGTCTTGGCGATTTTCTTGAGGAGGTCCTTGATGACCTGCTCCTCGTGCGAGCCGGACTTGGAGTCCACCCACTTGTCGCCCTGCTCCATCTCGTAGCCCTTGTGGAGGAGCAACGTGACGTCGCCGCCGTCATCGACGACGAGCTGCGGGCCCTTGCCGCCGGGGAAGCTGACGGCCTTCCAGGTGAGATCCCAGTATTCCTCGAGCGTCTCGCCCTTCCAGGCGAAGACAGGCGTGCCGGTCGCGGCGATGGCGGCGGCGGCGTGGTCCTGCGTCGAGAAGATGTTGCACGAGGCCCAGCGCACGTCGGCACCCAGCGAGACGAGCGTCTCGATGAGGACGGCGGTCTGGATCGTCATGTGCAACGAGCCGGTGATGCGCACGCCCTTGAGGGGCTTCTTGGCGCCGTATTTTTTGCGGAGGGAAACGAGGCCGGGCATCTCGTGCTCGGCGACGTTGAGTTCCTTGCGGCCCCACTCGGCGAGACCGATGTCGCGCACGATGTAGTCCTGGCCTTTGGGAACGTTTTTAAGAAGAGAAACGGATGACATTAAAAGGAGAGCTGAGTGTTGAGAGTTGAGAGCCCGGGCGAAAGGCGCGCCTTACTTGGCGGACTTCACGGCGGCGAGGAGCGCGGCGACCTTGGTGGTCTGCTCCCAAGGGAGGCCCGACTTGCCGAAGTGGCCGTAGTTCGTCGTCTCGCGGTAGATCGGACGCAGGAGGTCGAGCTGCTTGACGATGTCGGCCGGCTTGAAGCTGAACACCTTTTGGATGGCCGTGGTGATCGCCTCGTCGGAGATGACGCCGGTGCCGAAGGTGTTCACGTAAACGCTCACGGGATTCGGGTGGCCGATCGCGTAGGCGAACTGAACCTCGACCTGCTTGGCGAGCTTGGCGGCGACGATGTTCTTGGCGACCCAGCGGCCCATGTAGGCGGCGGAGCGGTCAACCTTGGACGGATCCTTGCCCGAGAAGGCGCCGCCGCCGTGACGGCCCCAACCACCGTAGGAATCGACGATGATCTTGCGGCCGGTGAGGCCGGAGTCGCCCTGCGGGCCGCCGATGACGAACTTGCCCGTGGGGTTGATGAGGAACTCGGTGTTCTTGTTGAGCAGCTTCGCGGGGAGAACCTTCTTGATGACGTTCTTGATGAGGAACGCCTCGATCTCGGCGTGCTTCACGTCGGCGGTGTGCTGCGTGGAGATGACCACGTTGACGATCTCGGTGGCGACGCCGTCCACGTAGCGGACGGACACCTGCGATTTCGCGTCGGGGCGGAGCCACTTGACCTTGCCGGTCTTGCGGATGCGGGTGAGTTCGCGGCCGAGACGGTGCGCAAAAATGATGGGGGCCGGCATCAGTTCCTCGGTCTCATCGGCGGCGAAACCGAACATGAGTCCTTGGTCGCCGGCGCCCTGCTCGGCGTGCTTCTTGCCCTCGGCATGCTTGGCGTCCACGCCCTGCGCGATGTCGGCGGACTGGGCGGTGAGGTAGTTGTTGATGAATACGGTGTCGGCGTGGAAGACGTCGTCATCATTGGTGTAACCGATGTGGCGGATGGCGTCACGAATGACCTTGTCGACGTTGAAGGCCTCGTCGATCGGCTTGGTCTTGCCGGTCTTTTTGTCCTGAAGCTTCGGGATGGTGATCTCGCCGCCGACGACGACCATGTTGGACTTCACAAACGTCTCGCAGGCGACACGGGAGGTTTTGTCGATCGCCAGGCAGGCGTCGAGGATGCTGTCGGAAATGAGGTCGGCAACCTTGTCAGGATGCCCCTCGCCCACGGACTCGGAGGAAAACACGAATGAGTTGGCCATAAGAAGTGGAGTTGAAATGAGCCGGATATCTTTTCGCCGCAAGTGTAATATCAACATATGCGCATGTCGTGATATGTATGAAGTCTCCAAGTTGCACATCTTGCCTGTGGCAGGCCTCTTGAGAGCCGACGAAACCGGAATCGCGAGGCCTCAGACAGACATCGTTGCCCGACCCGTCGCACGGTAAAAAATAGGTGATAAACCCCAGCCGCCTTGTGAGCCCCCGAACCAGTCGATAACCTCTAGGTGGAAAACCCCGTATTTGTCATGACATGCATCCCGTTTCCGCCCGTGTCGGTGGAGGTCGGCGCACTGATCGGCCTTGTGGAGCAAGGCGATGATCGGAAGGTCTGCGCGGGATACGAACGCCCAATTTCCCAGGCCGCCAAAACAGACTCCGGAATCCTCGGAGCCTGTTTTTATTTTAAAACCCACCTTTGCGATTCGTCCGGTGACAACTCCGTGCGACGAATCGATCACCTTGAGAAAGACCGTGGCTCCCGTTGTTCAGACCGATCGGGCTTTCTCCACGCGGGGGATCGCCCCCCGCTTTCCGGCCCAACCGGCCCCGCAAGCTCGACCATTCCGGACGTGAGGCAAAACCCTCGCGGCCACGCGATCATCCGCCTTGGTCGGCTTTTCCGCCTGCGCCGCTCCGCGTTACGAGCCCGGCGACGCTCACCAGCAGTAGCGAACGAGGCATCGATATGAAAACGCTATACCAAAGTATATTCGCCGCCCTCACGATGGCGGCCTGTGTGATAACCGCACAGGCGGCTCCATTGTCGGGCGCGATTTACACGACAACACAAGATGGAACGACAGTAAACGGCAACATCTACACTGACTGCAGAGATGTTTACCTGAACGGCGGCCCGCAGAATAATAACTTCAGCGGTCTGCCCGACGGCGTTTACGTGTTTAAAGTCACTAATCCGTCCACAGGTGTCCTGCTCTCGACCGACGACGCCAAATACCGTCAGGTCTTGGTTCAGGGCGAACGCATCTACGGCGTCCCGCCTGCGGATAAACTGCAATTCGGAGTTCTCCCCAGCGATCCCCTGCACGCGGTGGGAACATTGAATGCGGCCAACACCTCGCTGCCCGTGCAGCTATGGCACTTCAACGAAACCCCCAATCCCGGCAGGGAATACAAAGTAACCGTCTATCGGGTGACCGACGCAACCGGCGCCCTGCTCGTTGACTCCGCAGGCATCCCGTTCGTGAGCGTCAACGGGCTGGAAATCATCTCCAGCCAAGACAACGCCAAGAGCGATAACTTCAAATGCCTGCACCAGGACGAGCCTCCTCCCCCCAATATCCCCCCGCCCGTCATCATCATGGGCCTGAAATACTACGACATAAACCACAACGGCGTGTATGACGGCGTGGCCGAGTCGTGGGGTGGACGTCCTGTCGTGACCATCCAGGTCACATTCACCGATCCCGATCATCCGCTCGACCCGCCCTTGGTGGCCACCACCGAGACCAGCGAGTTTGACGGCTCTTGGTCGTATATCGTTCCCCAAGGCTCGACCTTCACGGCCTGCGAACTGGTTCCCTCCGGTTATATCCAGACCGGACCGGTCCCGGGTGACACCGTGACGAACGCCGTGGCGGATTCCCATCAGTGCTGGACGGGCAGCGTCAGCGATCCCAACGCGATCAACCCGATCACAGTCACCGGACTGAACTTCGGCAACATCGACTACGTCCGCATCAGCGGCGCCAAATACTATGACGCCAATGCCAACGGCGTGCGCGACGGCACCGAGGTGGGCATCGCCGGGTTTAAGATCGCATTGCTGATCACCCGCGCCGACGCCACGACCACCAACGTCCTCGTGACCACCGACGCCACCGGCGCCTGGTCTTACGACACACTCCCCGTCGGATCCTCCGTCACGGTGTGTGAAGTGATGCCCACCGGTAATCATTGGATGCAGACCGGTCCGCTTGATGGCGCGACCATCGGCGCAAATGTCGCCACGGCTGACGACGGCTGCTGGGATGCCCTGAATGTCCACCAGTCCATTACTGGTCTCGACTTCGGCAACCTCTGCCTCGGTGCCGGCGGCGGTCACACGCTCGGCTTCTGGAGCAACAAGAACGGCCAGGCCCGCTTCGACGCGGCCGACCTTGCCGCGATGGTTGCACTGAATCTGCGCAACGCCAACGGCACGGCCTTCAATCCGACGAGCTACAGCGGCTTCAAATCATGGCTGCTGAAGGCCACGGCCACGAACATGTCTTACATGCTCTCGGCCCAGCTCTCCGCGATGGTGCTGAATGTTCGCGAAGGCACGGCCAACGGTTTCGTCTCGGGCTCCGCCCTCGTGTATGCTCCGGGCGTCGGCAATACCGGCGTGAACAACCAGTTCATCACGATCAACGACCTGACCACGGCCGCGAACAACGAACTCGGACTCCACGGGCTCGTGCTCTCCGGCAGTCCGTTCCGCGCCTACCAGGAGGCCCTGAAGAACGCGCTCGATGCGGGTAACAACAACCTGAACTTCGTGCAGGCCACCGCCTGCCCCGTTGTCTATCCGTAAATCCTGAAAACAACGCGTATCCGAAAATCGTCCCCTGAAAAACAAGGCGGCGGGCATTCAAGCCCGCCGCCTTTTTATTGCCTGCCGTCTGCCGTCCGTTCCCGGTCAGAGAGTGACCGAGCCGGTCATGGGCGCGGAGAACAGCGTGCTATTAAGCGAGTATCCGGAGGGAGGCGTCACTCCGGTGATGGTCACCGTCGCCACGCCCGACTTTTTCACGAGCTTGGAGGTGAACACCACCGTGCCGTTGGCGTCGGTCGTCGCGAGTCCCGTTCCGGTGACCACGCCCGACCAGCTCACGGCAACCGTAGCGCCGGCCACCGGCCGACTCTGCGCATCGAGTATCCGGATCGTGGACACGGCCGTCTTGCCCGCCTTGGTCGAAGTCTGGCTCATCGCCAGAGAGTAAACATCCAGGCCAACCGTGGGGGCCGGATTGACCGTCACCGTGACCTGCGCGCTGCCCGTGGCCCCCTGGTTATCCATGACCGTGAGCACGGCCGTAAACTGACCGGCGGTGGTGTAGGTCTTGGATGGATTGGCCGCGGTCGAAGTCGTGCCGTCGCCAAACGTCCAGTAATAGCTGGTGATGGAGCCGTCCGTATCGGTTGAGCCCTGGCTGGAGAACGTGACGGTCACAGGAGCGGTGCCGCTGCTGGCCGATACGCCCGCGACCGCGGTCGGAGCGACGTTCGCAGCGGGGCCGACCGTGATCACCACGGTCGCCGTATTGGTCAGGCCGTCGTTGTCCGTCACCGTCAGCACCGCATAGAAGGTTCCCTCGGTGGTGTAGACGCAGGTGGGGTTCGCGGCGGTGGACGTGGTGCCGTTGCCGAAGTTCCAGGCATAACTCACGATGCTACCATCGGCGTCGGACGAACCGGCGCTCGAAAACGCGACGGTCAACGGAACCGTGCCCGAAGTCGGCGTGCCCGAAGCCGCGGCCTGCGGAGCCTGCAGAGTGACGGTCGTGGAGGCCACCAGCGTGCCCGTGATCTGATATTCGCCCATGCTGTCGTAGTTCGAATAACCGTCGACGACCGGATCGCCGGCGCCCACACCGCGAACGCGCAGGTAGTAGGTTCCCGCCGGCAGCGTGGCGGCGATTGAAGCCGTGAGCCCCGTCGGGTTGCTGGTCATGAGAACGGTGCCGTTCGCATCGAGCAACTCGGCCGAGATGTCGAGGTTGGGTTGCGACGACGTGCCCGACAGGGCCAGGGAGATATTGCCCGCCCCCGTGGTAAAGCGGAATAAATCCACATCCGTGCGCGACTCGATCACGCCAAGCGCGAACACCGAGGGTCCCGAAATGTCGGTCGCGGTGGCCAGCGTCCCGCCATGATCGTCGAGTGAAAGCGGTGCACCGTAGGTCTGCATCACGGCGACTTCGTCCACGGTATTGTTGGCCAGGGCATACTCGCCCTTGCTCCACTGCGTGATCGCCCGGTAATAACCCACGCCCATGATCGGGGCCCAGTTGCCCTGCCCCATGTAGTATTCCGTGCCGCTGGTCGTGCCCTTGTGGTTGAGTCCGAGCGTATGGCCCACCTCGTGCGAAATGGCGTCGGCGACACACTTCTCGTTGTTCGGCCCCAGGCGGTCGGGGAAGATGAAACAAGGCAGATCGGTGCTGGCGTTAAACGAACCGACATACGCCGTGCCGCCCGCGCCGGGATACCAGGCGCTGGTCGGGCTGATCACCACGCGAATGCCGTAGGCGTTGTCACTGCTGCTCGTGCGGCGCAGCGCCTCGACACCGGGATCCTCCGTGGTGACGTCCACGGCGAACGGCATGAAGTCCTCGGCGACACGCTGCCAGATTTTCTTGATCCGATCCTGTTCCGCGGCGCTCCACGAAGTCGGATCGCCATCCATGTCGAAGGGCGCGGAGACGATGTCGGCGCCGCCGGTGAAGTTGGAATTCCACGCGGTGCCCGAAGTCGTGTGTCCGTTCAGGTCGAGGTAGATCACCCGCGAGGCGCCGGGCAGACTGTGGAGCTTGAACGCGTCGGTGCTGATCGTGGTGCCGGTGTCCGAAGTCGTGGTGGTGACCGCGGTGGACGAATCAGCCACCGCGTCACTCGCGGTCAGAGCGCCCTGCGGCACGGCCAAACCCTCGCACACATAAAAAAGATGGCCGTGGGCATCCACCCACAGATCGCGTTCGCGACGAAGCAAGGCCTCCAGCGCGTGGGCTTCGATGCCGTTGAGGAGGGCGACCTCGGGAAGATGGGAGCCCATCATCTTGATCGCAGCATTTCCCCGCGCACGGCCCGGGAATTGGAGGTTGGCGGCCGCATTGCCCTGCTGAGCGGCGGTCTGTGCTCGGGTGGAACTGAGGGACAGGGAGGAAACAGCCAAAAGGCCGACGAACAGGGAACGCAAACGGGACGGACGAACAAGCGGCTTCACAACTGAGATAAACTAAGGGGTTGACGAACTGAACGGGGCAAGAAGGCAAACGAGCCAACGAGGTATCGAACTAGCCCCCTATGAATTCAACCGGTGCATTTTCGCAACGAAGGCGGCCCAAATCGGGTGCTTTCATAGGAATTTCACGACATAAATCATTAAGTCCATTCGAAGATTAATGACATAGGTTTATCATAATAAGATACTAACGATACACCATCACCTCAGGAAAGGCCATGCAATTGCGTCAACCTCAGTACCTGCCCTCAACTCCGCCAGTCGAGCGACTTCATGTTCGATCTTAAAGTATCATAAATACGAATACACGCCACGCCCATCCTGCCACGCACACAATCGGACAGGCGCCGCGACGTCCAAAAACACCAAAACGCCCTACTAATTTTTATACATGTCGCGATCTCTTCACCGCCATGGCTGCGGCAAACCATGATACTGCTTGTCAGGAAGATACCATCGGTTATGTCTCAGTTGTTAGTCCGTGGCTGCCCTCACCCCCCACCACCCGTGGACCCCTTAAAAAACAATGAGGCGATAGCGCTCCAAGGCTGCACCATCCTTGTCGTGGATGAAGACAAGGCGCAGTGCGACACGCTTTCAGCCATCCTGCGCCACGAGCAGTTCAAGGCCGAAACCGCCGACTCGGGCCCCGCCGCCATCGCTCGCTATGCCGAGGTGCAGCCCGATCTGGTTTTGATGGATGTTGTAATGCCAGGCATGTCGGGATTCGAGGCCTGCCGGGAATTGCGGCGCATTCATGGCAGCGAATGCGCCCCGGTGATCTTCATCACCGGCCGGCACGAAACCAAATATCTGATCGATGGATTCAACTCCGGTGGCGTCGACTACATCACCAAGCCCTTCGAGCTGAAAGAAATGATCGCCCGCATCCGCACCCACCTGTCCGTGCGCACCTTGCTCGCGCAACAACGCATGCTCGTGGAGAAGTTGAGCAGGGAGAACAAGTTTCTCGGTATGGCCGCGCACGACCTGCGCAATCCCCTTTGCTCCATCCGGGGACTTTCCGAATGCTTGCTAGAAGGTCTGGCCGGCAAGCTCGGCGAGGAGCAAACCTCCATCGTCGCATCCATCCACGAGGCCAGCCAAGGAACCCTGCAACTGGTCAACGATCTTCTCGACATCGCCACCATTGAGGCCGGCCAGTTTCACCTGCATATCATGCCGATCCGGCTGAGCGAACTGGTCCAAAAATCCGTTGCGCTCAACGGCATGGAGGCGGCGCGCAAAAACACGAGCATCGTCCTCCAGGACAAAGGAACTTCCCCGAGCGTGATGCTCGATGCCGACAAGATTCATCAGGTGATCGATAATCTGCTCAGCAACGCCATCAAATACTCGCCTCCTGGATCGACCATCACGGTCGCCATGCAGACAACGCCCTCTGAACACGTCATCAGCGTGCGCGACGAAGGCCCCGGCATCCCCGAAAACGAACGCGACAGACTCTTCCAGGACTTCGGCCGCCTCTCCCCCCAGCCCACCGGAGGGGAAAAGAGCATCGGGCTCGGATTGGCCATCTGCAAAAAAATCATCCAAGCTCACTGCGGAAACATCATCGCGACCAACCTCCCCACCCGCGGATGCGAATTCCGCATAACCCTGCCTCTCGACCCCATACCATGACATTCAACGGCAAAATCCTCATCGTCGACGACGAGCCCCATGTCCGCCTCTACGTGAGCATGATTCTGCGCTCACTCGGTTTCTCCACCTGTATCGAAGCGTCCAACGGACGCGAAGCGATTGAATGCTATGAGCGCGAAAAGCCCGACCTGGTACTGCTCGACATCAACATGCCCGTGATGGACGGCTTCGAGACGCTCAAGCAAATCCGGGCGATCAACCACGAAGCCGTCGTCATCATGCTGACCTCGCTGGCCAACCGCCACTCCGTCGAGGAGTCGGCGCAACTCGGCGCGGTGTATTACCTGCGCAAGGACACCCCCCGGCTCGTGATCATCAACGAACTTCGAGATATCCTCCAAAGCGCCTTCGACACCGACATCCCCGCCCCCTCCCCCGCCCCATGAGCACATCCAATCCCAAAACTCCCCTCGCCAATGCGGCGAACACGTTCAACGCGTTGCATGCGATCCGGTATTCGCTGCCGGAAATGCTCGCCGAACTGGAGATGGAGCGCGCCTCCGGCTCCTTCTCCCAGGAAAAACTCCATCAGGACGAGATAGCCAAATTGTTCGAACACAGGAAACCCCGCCATGAACAAAAAAAATAAATCCTCCTTCGCCAACGCCATCCGGGCCCTTCCTGATTTCGACTACGCCAGCGAGCTCTCTTCGCTCGAAACCCAGCACACCGACGGCATTCCGCTTCTGATGGCCGTGCTGGAAAGCAAGATCATCCCCAAGGAGACCGCCTGCCAGCTTTACGCCCACACTCTCGGCGTGGCTTACATCGATCCTTTTTCATCCATAATCACCCAGGAGGCCGTCGCAGCCATCCCCATTGAGATCGCCCGCAAGGTTCAGGTGATCGGCCTCTATGTGCTCGACGGCGTGCTCTCGGCCGCGTTCGCCCATCCGGAGGATACCGAGATGGTCAACCGCGTCAGCCAGATCGCAGGCATGCCCGTAAGTCCGCTGTTCGCTCTGCCGCGCGAGGTCGATGACTCCATCCTCATCTACTATTCCAACGAGAAAAGCCTCGAGGAAAACTTCTCCAAGCTGGAGCACTCGACCCTTTTTGACGACCCGCGCATGGTGGAAGAACAACTGGCCCGGCTCGCCGATTCCAAGTTTCTCGTCCAAGTGCTCGACGAGATCATTTATTACGCGATCCGCGAACGTGCCACGGACATCCACATTGAATCGCAAGAGACGCAGTCCCGCATCCGCTTCCGCATCGACGGCATGCTGCGCGAGGTCCTCACCTATTCCCGCAAACTGCACCTCGCCATCGTCTCGCGCATTAAAATCCTGTGCAATCTCAACATCGCCGAGACGCGATTCCCGCAAGACGGGCGCTTCTCCATTCCGGCCGGCACTTCGACCGCCAATTTTCGCGTCTCCACGATTCCCAGCCAGTTCGGTGAAAAAACCGTGATCCGCCTCCTGGCCATGACGGGGCGCAGGTCCATGATCACCTTGGACAAGATGATGATATCGCAGATGATTCTTCAGCCGTTCAAGCGACTGATCAAAAATCCCGTGGGCATCATTTTCGTCACCGGCCCCACCGGATCCGGCAAGACCACCACCCTCTATGCCGCGCTCAACGAAATCAATGAGCCCGACACCAACATCTCCACCATCGAGGATCCGATCGAGATGCAGTTGCCCGGGGTCACGCAAACCCAGGTCAACGACCACATCGATCTCAAGTTCAGCACGATCCTGAGGTCTCTCCTCCGCCAGGACCCCGACGTCATTCTCATCGGCGAGATCCGCGATCTGGAGACCGCCAAAATCGCCACCGAGGCGGCGCTCACCGGCCACGTCGTATTCTCCTCGCTGCACACCAATACGGCGGCGCAGGCCATCATTCGCCTGGTGGAGATCGGCGTCGCACCCTACATGGTCGCCCCCTCCGTCATCGGCGTGCTCGCCCAGCGACTGGTCGCCCGCATCTGCGACAGCTGCAAATTCCCCTACACGCCCACCCGCGATGTGCTGAAGCGGTATTTCGTCGAAGAGGGCCTCACGGAGGTCTCCTTCTTCCGCGGACGCGGCTGCACCGCCTGCCGCGGCACCGGCTACAAAGGCCGTATCGCCTTCCACGAACTGGTGCTCATCACCGAGGAAATCCGCACCCTCATCTCGACCAACGCCAGCGCCCAGGAAATCACCACCGCCGCCGCCAAAGTCGGCTATAAGCCGCTTCGCTACGACGGCCTCAAAAAAGTGCTCCTTGGACTGACCACCATCGACGAAATCGAGGCCAGCACCTCGTTTGAATGGGCCGGCTGAGCCGCATCGGCGTAAAACCGGAGCCCGCTAATTAAACGTAAAACCGCCGCCGATCCGGCCATGAAATAACTTGTAGTTTACTACCCAATACCGCGTTACAATCATAGCCCCATGTCGAACAATCCGGTCCTAGACTCAACCGCGATCGAAAATCTGCGCGCGTTAAGCCCTGACGACGGGGATGCTTTCCTGCGTGAAATCATCGGTATTTTTATTGAAGACACCCCCCGGCGCATAGCCGAACTGCATGCCTGCCGGGCATCGGGGGACACGCCCGCATTCACCCGGGCCGCCCATAGCATCAAGGGCAGCTCAAGCAACGTGGGAGCCAGCGAATTACGGCTCGTCTCCGAGCAACTGGAGCATACTGCGCGGAAACACGGGCTGGACGAGACATGCGACGTGATGGTGGCCGAATTGGAAGCAGCCTTCATCCGTGCTCGCGACGAGCTGCTCAAGCTCGTCTAACTCGCCCCTCCCACCGGCTGGAGCCGCCAGCCGATACCCGGCGGAAGCCGTCAGCGATACAACGCCGTGATGGGCGAGGCCGTGAGAACGTTGTATTGGCGCATGGCCAGTCGCCACCACTCGGCGAGCGCCGCGCTCGGCTGCCTCCAGAGTTCTTCATGCAGCCATATCATGGACTCGGCGTCCAGCAGCAGCGCGAGCGTCTCCTTGGTGGTCAACTGGGAGGGGCCTTCGCTCAACAGACGATGTCTCAGCAAGGCGAACCAATCCCGGGACTCCTCGCTGGGACGACGCTGGCGAAGCATCGCCACATGCACCGCGTTGACATACGGGTCCAGCACCGCCTGCAGCAGACCGTAGTCGTTTCGCAGTGCTTCAATGGGTCGCATGTGCTTGTAGCACGTCGCGAGATTTTGCGTGAGTCGCGCCAGCTCGTGGGGTGATTGCGTTTCCTCCGGGGTGAGAAAAATCCCCAGACGACGCGCTCGTTCGCCCAGCGAGCCCTTGCTCAGGATGATCGACACGGGGATGGACAAAACCAACCCCGCCAACACGGGGCTTAGCCACCAGAAAAAAGACGGCAGCAAGATATAGGACGAAACGCCCCAGATCACGCCGAAGATGGTCTGGCCACCATGTGTGATGATCGCCTCACGCCAATCGGTGCCATCCTCCGCGCCACGCCGCTGGGTGACCCAGGAGACGCCTTGGCCAAGCAGAGAAAACAGCACGAACTTGCTGTTAAACATCATGTGGATCGGCGCCAGCAGAGCGGAAAAAACAATCTCCACGATCGCGGACAGCGTGACCGGGCCGCGACCGCCGAAACGCGCGGCCTCCTCCTTGCGCTGCACCACCGTCACCACGCTGATGATCTTCGGCAGAAACAAGAGCAGCATGGTGAACAGAAACAACGTCAACGCCTCCGGCACCTCGATCAGCCGCCCAAACACCCGGGCGTAGGCCTCGAAAGCCGGCGCGCCCCGATTCGGCGAAACGACCTGGTTGAACACATGAATCGTGCTCAGTACGAGAAACATGAGCCACAGCGGGCTGGAACCGTAGGCCATCACCCCCATCAACAGGTGGAACCGGTTGGCCGGCTTGAAGCCTCGCGCCGTCACCAGCCAAGCGTGCTGCATGTTGCCCTGGCACCAGCGACGATCACGCTTGGCGCTGTCGATCAACGTGGGCGGCCCCTCCTCGTAGGTCCCTTCGATGTCGTGCGCCAGCCACACATGCCAGCCGGCCTTGCGCATCAGCGCGGCCTCGACGAAGTCGTGGGAGAGAATGCGGCCGCCAAAAGGTTCACGACCGGGAAGGTCCGGCAACGCGCAATGCTCCATGAACGGCTGCACGCGAATGATCGCGTTGTGTCCCCAGTAATTGCCGTCCTGCTGCTGCCAGTAGTTCAGGCCCGCCAGAAAGATCGGGCTGTATAGCCGGTTGGCAAACTGTTGCATCCGGGCGTAAAGCGACTCGCCATAAACCAGCCGGGGCGCGGTCTGGATGAGACCGGTCTGCGGATTTTTCTCCATCATCGCGACGAGCTTCACGATGGCCTCGCCGCTCATAATGGAATCGGCATCGAGCACCACCATGTAGCGGTAGCGCTTGCCCCAGCGGCGAAGAAAGTCGGCCACGTTGCCCGCCTTCTTGTTAATTTGGTGGCGGCGCTTGCGATAGAAAATGCGCCCCAGTCCGTTCACCTGCTTGCACAGTTCAACCCAGGCGATCTCCTCTTGGATCCACTGGTTCGGCTTGTTGGAGTCGCTGAGGATAAAAAAGTCGAAGTGTTCCAGTTTTTTGGTGGCCTCCAGCGAACGGTAGATCACCCGAAGCCCCTCGAACACGCGGCTCACATCCTCGTTGAACACCGGCATGACGATCGCGGTGCTCGCGAGTTGCAGATCGCTGTTGCGCCAATCCACCGTGCGGGTGATCCGCTGGCGGTCGCCGCCGCGATTGATGACGTAAAAACCCAGCATCGCCGTGACAAAGCCGACGGCAATCTGCGCAAACAGGATGACGAACAGGATCAGCAGCAGCCATTCGAGGCCGTTGATCCGTCCGTCGCCGCGCCAGAGCAGGTCGGCCATGAACCAGCTGGCCACGCTCGTGAGCAGCAGGACCGTGGAGTAAAACAGGGCGCGGCGCCGGCGCAGACGTTCGGGCAGGATGAATTCGTGGACGTGAGGCTGCGAGGGATTCATGCGCGTTTAGCGGGTCGCGTAAATGATGCCGAGGAGCGCGCTCAGGAACAAAGCCCAGAGCAGCGCCAGCCGCACCAGCGGCCATTTCTCCATGCGTTCAAGGGTTTCGCCGGCCGCCTCGGTGATCAAGCCGAGGTCGATCTCGCGGGGCACCATGCTCGACACCGACATGTCGGGACCCGCCTCGATCGAGCTGGCACGCATCGCGGTCGCGAACTCCGCGGGGATCGCGCGCGTATCCAAAAAGGCGTAGGGCCACTTGTCGGGACCGTCGCACAACAGCAGGGCCACGCGGCCTTCGATGGCGATGCGATCATGCGGCAGGGCCTTCGCGTCGAGCACGTCGGCGAACCACTCGTCCATCACCCGCTCCGTCTCCTCCGCGGCCAGCGTGGTCGGGTCCAGCGCCGGATTCTCGGCATGACGGACCGCGGCGCGCTCCAAGACCGCCTGGATCAGGCGGCTTTGGTGAAGGCGGTTGTGGATGCGGTGCGCGCGCAGGTAATCCTCGGTGCGCACATATGCGGCGTTCCATGCTTCCATCGTCCCCGTGCGGGGACGAAAAGCCGCCAGTTGAGCCTCTACGGGTTCCACAGGTAACTCCATGTTTCGGTCAAAATATGAGGCGGCTTCTGCAGGAAGCAACGGAGTTCAACCGGACGGCCGTTGCCATCGGGCTTGATCGCGAACGCGACGCGCCAGCTTCCGTTGAAGGGATTCTTTTCAATGCTCTGGTGAACGAGCGACGCGCCCGAGCCGACCGAGATATTGGGCGAGATGTCAGGCACGAAACGCTGGTTTCCCAGATAGGTGCCGTTGAAATCCACCCAGAAGCGAACGAGTTCGGGCTCGTGCGTGGCAGAGCGACCGATGCGCGTGGCCACCGCGTAGCCGGCGGGAGGCGTGCGCCCGCCCTTCCCCTCGATGAACCAGTGCAGCTTGTATTCACATTTAACAGGCTCGCCCAAGGGCGGCAGTTTCGCCGGCACCCAGAACGCCACGATGTTGTCCTGGGTTTCATCGGGCGTGGGCAACTCAACCAGGCGCACATCACCGGCCCCCCACGAGCCGACCGGCTCGACCCAGACGCTGGGACGCTCATGGTAATGCGCCTCGAGATCCTGGTAGGACTCGAAATCGCGATCACGTTGAACCAGACCGAAGCCCTTGGGATTTTCGTCGCCGAAGGCGGCCACGCGGATCGACTTGGGATTGCAAAGCGGACGCCAGAGCCACTCGCCATTGCCCCGCTGCATCAACAAACCGTCGGAATCATGCACCTCGGGCCGGAGATCATCGTGATGGTTGGACGTGTTCTCACCAAACCAAAACATGCTGGTCAGCGGGGCGACACCGAAGACGGCCACGTCTTTACGACGGTAGATCGCACTCTTCACCTCCATGACCGTCGAAGGACCGGGCGTGATGATGAAGCGGAACGCACCGGCGACACTGGCGCTATCCATCAGCGCATAAACCGTGATGCGATTGGACTTGTCCGCGGGGCGCTCGACCCAGAACTCCTCAAACACGGGGAACTCCTCGCCGCCCGGCTCCGCGGTGTTGAGCGCCAAGCCGCGTGCGGACAGGCCGTAGCGCATACTCTGGCCGAGCGCGCGGAAGTAACTCGCGCCCTGAAACACCGCGAGTTCGTCGAAATATTCGGGATTGTTCAGCGGATAGTGGATGCGGAATCCGGTGAAACCCATGTCGCCGGGGATCGAACCGAGATCACGGTTGGCGCCGAAGTTGAACAGATCCTTGTCATAACGGATCGGATCGACTTTGCCGCCGTTCACCTCGGAAAGCTGAACCGTGCGGTTATAGATAAAACCGGGATGGAAAAACTGGAGCTGGAACGGCAGACGGTCGCGACGCCACCACGAGGAGGCCGGATTAAAGCGCAGATCGCGATATTGGTCGTAGGTCAGTTTCTGGAGCGCTTCGGGCACCCGGTTCGGCCGCTCGGCGTAGGGTTTGGCCGCGAGCGTTTTCGCGCGGTATTGCAGCACCTCGAAATCGAAGGGCACGTCGTTCGCACGAAGGGTGCCGCCCATCGCGGCCAAAGTTAGCCCCAAAAGTAGGAGTCGTTTCATTTGTCTAAGAAATATCCACGCTGTTTGTCGGAGATCGTCAATCCGGCGCGTTCCATCACTTTAAGTAAATCTTCCCACGTCGCACGTTTCGCCTTGCGTGCGGCCGTCGGCCCCGCCGCTTCCTGCCGAAGAAGGTAACTGGGATGGTAGGTCACCATGACCGGTTTTCCGGAAAACTGTTTCCATTGCCCGCGCACTTCGCCGAGCGTTTTGAACGTGCCCGCGCCCAGCAGCCCCCTGGCGGCGGTCGCACCGACCGCCACGATCAAGTCGGGATTCACGATCTCGATCTGCGCCCGCAAAAACGGCAGGCAGAACGCCATCTCCTCGGGCGTAGGCTCGCGATTGCCGACCTGCTCCACCCCCTCGGGCGTCGGTATCTGCGGACGCCAGTTCATGATGTTGCCGATATAAACGTCCTCCCGCTTCACTCCCATGCCGAGAATCATCTTCGTGAGCAACTGGCCCGCGGGCCCGACAAACGGCTCGCCCTTCACTTCCTCGTCCGCGCCCGGGGCCTCGCCGACGAACATGATTTTCGCATCCAAGGAACCGACGCCGAGCACGACTTTCTTTCCGGGACGGACGTTGGCGACACACACCGGGTGTGCGAGCACATGGTCACGCAACCACGCCCAGCGCGTCGCCTTGTCACCTGCCGGCAACACGACTTCGGGAGGCGGAGGCAGCAGGCGCGCAGGCTCGGCCGGCTTGGATACGGGAGCGGCGGGCGCGCGACGCACCGGTTCGGGCGCGGCAACGGAACGCGTTGGGGCGACCGCAGACGGCGTCGGAGCTGCCGCCTGAACAGGTGCGACCGCCGCGGCACGCTTCGCCACCACCTTGCGCAAAGCCTCCAAGCTCTCCGCCGAGACCGCAACCGACGAAACGCCTGTGGATTTCAGGCGTTTGAGTTCGTCGGTCAGGGCGATGAGCGCGGCGCGCATGAATAGGGGGTTATTTCCGGTAAACGGCGGCCAGCTTCTCGACATACTTGCCGAGCAAGTCGAACTCCAAATTCACCAGCGATCCCGCCTGCTTTTCGCGGAGATTCGTTACCTGAATCGTCGTCGGTATGAGCCAGACCGCAAAGGTGTCGCCACTCACTTCAGCCACGGTCAGCGAGATGCCGTCGATGGTGATGCTGCCTTTGTGAATGAGGTAGCGCCCCTGTCCCTCTGGCCCACGCACGCGCAGGTAATGGTCGGCGCCGCGCGGCTCGAAGAGCTCGACCACGCCCAATCCGTCCACGTGTCCACTCACGAAATGCCCGCCCATCTTCCCGCCAAAACGCAGCGCGCGCTCCAAATTCACCGCCGCACCCGGCGTGAGCGTGGAGAGGTTCGTCACGCGACGCGTTTCTTCAAGCACGTCGAACCAGACATGGTTCGCGTCGAACTGCGTCACCGTGAGGCAACAGCCGTTGACCGCGATGCTGTCGCCGAGGGCGGCGTCCTGGAGCGCGACGCCGGCCGCGATCTGGAGTTTCCACGAATCGGCGCCTCGCGTGAACGCGACGACCTTGCCGGTTTCTTCAACAATGCCAGTGAACATGGGAATTACTTGAGTTTGACCCGCAGCACGGCCGTTTCTCCGCCGCGGCTGGTGAGCAACACAAAGTCGTTGCGCGAGGCGTCGGCCTCGATGGCGGCCAGCTTGGCGACCGCCTCGGCGTAGGTTTTCACCTCGGCGCCGTCCACCTCGATAATCCAGTCGTCGGGCCGTAGTCCGGCGGTGGCGGCGGGGCTGCTGGGCTTGACGAAATGGGCGACCACGCCTTTGCGCGCGGCCAGTTTTACGCGACGAACCACGCCGTCGCCATAGACGAATTCCCGCGCGGTAAAGCCAAGCTTCTCGAAATAGGTGCGATCCGCCTCGCGCATCAATTTCGGCTGCTCGGCAAGCGCGACCTTGATCTCCACGCGTTCCGTCCCACGCAAAACGGTGAGGGACAGCGTGTCGCCGGGTTTGCGCGCGCTGAGCTCGCGATCGAAATAAGTCACCACGACCCGGTCCGGCTTGAAGCGCGGCAACGCCTGCCCGTTGATCGCAAGAATGATGTCGCGGTTTTTGAGTCCGGCGGACTCCGCCGGACTGCCCTCGAGCACCTCGCTGACGACACAGCCCGACTGGTCGCCGAGCTTGAGAAACGAAGCAACCTCGGGATCCATCGGCTGCAATGCGTAGGCGCCCAGCCATGCGATCGGCCGTCCGGAAACGTTGGCCGGAACCCGGCTGAGCCAGGGCGTGATCGCCGCCGCGAGTTGGAAGACGCTGCTTTCGTCCGTGTTCATCAACATCACCGGCAGGCCGCGGTCGTTGCGCGAATACTGAAGATAGGTCTGGCCGAAACCGCCGACGGCCACGCCGGCAAACACGCCCGAACGATCAAAGACGGGCAGACCCGGCGCGGCCACCTCGGCCAGCGCAATGCCGGTGCGCTCCGGGAGCGACTGCACGAGCGAGATGCGGCTCGCCATGAAGTAGGGTTTAAAATCCTCGTCCTTGCCGCGCAGGCCGATGCCCCAAAATTCCTCGCCCATCGCGGGCTCGGCCGATGTCGTTTTCGCCGCGAACGCCGTCACCGGCACCAGGCTGGCGCGCAGTTTCTCCTCCACGCGGACGAAGTGCCAGCCGCTCACGGGATCCTGGCCGAGATACTCGCCGACCGCGTAGTCGTTTGCCGGACGGCCGGGCAGATACACGCGAAAATCCTTCAGCTTGGCCGGCGGCACGTAGCTGTTGATCGCGCTTGCCGGCAGCACAAGCGTGCCATTCGCGTCCGCCACCAGCGCGGCCGAGACGGTCGGGCGGCGGTCGAGTTCGCTCTCGGTGAAAAACTCCACCGCGACCACGGATTTCACTCTCTCTTGGAAAAGAGACGGCACATCGTCGGCTGCCCGCGCCCCCGCGGTTGCAAGCAAGGCGATGCCCAGCACGAAAAAATGGATACGGAGAGCGGTGATCATGGCTTGAGAATATACAGGGATACGCGGCGGTCGCTCTCGGCCTCGATCAGCGTCGGCGCGGGTTTGGCGACAAAAGCTTCGTGAAGTTTTTTGGCGACCTCCAACGAGGCAATTCGTTCCTGATTGATCTTGGTGATGATATCGCCGCGATCCAGGCCGGCCACAGCGGCGGGGAACCCGGGTTGCACACCGATGACCAGCAGTCCGGTGTCGTCGTCGAGCTGGTTTTCGCGGGCGTAGGCTCGCGAGACCTTGCGCACGGTGAGACCCCATTTTTCAAACGCCCACTCCTCGCCCTGACGGCTTTCGAGTTTTTCGGTGACAAGTTCGGGCGTGGTTGTCTGTTCGCCGCGTTTGACGACGAGCTTCACCTTGGCGCCGACCGGCAGGCTCGCGATGATGTTGAGGATGGGCGGGAGTTGCTCGGGGAAACGACCGTCCACCGGCGCTCCGTTGATCGAAAGCACGATGTCGCCACCGCGCAAACCGGCACGGGCGGCGGGCGAGCCGGGATCGACGCTGTTAATGAGCAGGCCGGTGTTTTGCTTGAGCGAATAAAACCCTTCCAAGTCGAGCAACGCGCCCGGCACGATGCCGATGTAGCTGCGAGTGATCGCGCCATTGGCCGCGAGGCCGGCGACCACTTTCTTGGCGATGTTGGAGGGAATCGCGAAGGCGAGGTTGTCGGCGCCGAGGTAGCCGCGGGAGTTGATGCCGACCACGCGGCCCTTTTCGTCCACGAGCGGACCGCCCGAGTTGCCCGGATTGATGGCGGCGTCGGTTTGCAGCCACGTGTTAAAGAGACCGGTCTCGTAGCCCTTCACGCCGCGATTGTCGGCGAAGTAGCGGCGGTTGTTGGAAATGATGCCGCGCGTGACCGTGCGCGTGAGCCCATGCGGCGTGCCGACGGCATACACCGTCTGGCCCGGGAAAAGATCGTCCGAATCCGCAAATTCAGCGTGGGTAAACGCAAGCCCACGACGCTTCACCTCGGCGAGATCGATGCGCAGCAGCGCGAGGTCGGTCCAGTGATCCCAGCCCACCAGCGTGGCGTTGACACGTTCCAGACTGGCCAGCGTGACGGATAATTCGACCGCGCGCGGACTGGCGACGTGGGCGTTGGTCAGAATAAGGCCGTCGGCCGAGACGATCACGCCCGAGCCGATGCCGGCCGTGAACCGCCGCGCCCCCGTGTCGAAGGACTCCTCGCGCACGTCGATGCGGACGACCGCGTCCATCAGGCGGGTGAAGCCGCGTGAAACCGCCGCCTCGGCCGCCGGCAGGAACGCGCAAAACGCGACGGCCAGCAGAGTGATTTTTCGAGTGATTGACGACTTGGGGGATTCCTTCACGGTGACGGGTTTCATCCGATGGCAACGCATTGCAAAGACTACGAATTTCTCCAGATCGAACCGCATTGGCAAACCTTCTGGGAGAACAATCGCTCCTTCCGCACCGAGAACGACACGTCGAAGCCGAAATACTACGTGCTCGACATGTTCCCTTACCCGTCCGGCGCGGGTCTGCACATCGGCCACCCCGAAGGCTACACGGCCACGGACATCATCGCGCGCTATAAACGCGCCAAGGGATTCAATGTTCTCCATCCCATCGGCTGGGACGCGTTCGGCCTCCCCGCCGAGCAGCACGCGGTGAAGACCGGCACGCACCCCGCGTCCAACACGCAGAACAACATCACCAACTTCCGCCGTCAGATCAAAGCACTCGGCTTTTCCTACGACTGGGAACGCGAGGTGGACACGACCGACCCGAAATATTTCAAGTGGACGCAGTGGATCTTCCTCCAGCTCTTCAAAAAGGGCCTGGCCTACGTCGATGAGCGCCCCGTGTGGTGGTGCCCCGAACTGCGTACCGTGCTGGCCAACGAAGAAGTCGTTGACGGCAAGTCCGAGGTCGGCGGTTTCCCCGTCGAACGCCGCAATCTCCGCCAGTGGGTCCTGCGCATCACCGCCTACGCCGAGCGCCTGCTCGCCGACCTGAAGGACGTTGACTGGCCCGACTCCACCAAGCGCATGCAGGAGGCCTGGATCGGCCGCAGCGAAGGCGCCGAACTCCTCTTCAAGCTGGAACAGGAACACCTCGGCGACCTGAAGGTATTCACCACGCGCCCCGACACGCTTTTCGGCGCCACCTACATGGTGATCGCCCCCGAGCATCCGATGGTCGCCGCCCTCACCACGCCCGAGCAGCGCGAGTCCATCGAAGCCTACAAGAAGCGCGTCGCCGGCAAGAGCGACCTTGAGCGCACCGACCTCGCCAAGGACAAGAGCGGCGTCTTCACCGGCTCGTTCGCCATCAACCCCGTCAACGGCGTCCGCCTCCCCATCTGGGTCGCCGACTACGTGCTCATGGGCTACGGCACCGGCGCGATCATGGCTGTGCCCGCCCACGATGAGCGCGACTACGAGTTCGCGCAGCAATACCACCTGCCGATCATCCAGGTGATCGAGCCCGACCACCACGACAAGGCCGGCAACGGCCACGCGCCTAAGCTCCCCTACACCGGCGACGGCAAACTCGTCCACTCCGAGGACTACTCCGGCCTGCCTTGGGCCGACGCGAAGAAAAAGATCACCGCCGATCTCGCCGCCCGCGGCCGCGGCAAGGCCACCGTCAACTACAAGCTCCGCGACTGGCTCTTCTCCCGCCAGCGCTACTGGGGCGAACCGTTCCCCGTGCTCTGGGTGAACGAGGCTGACTACCGCAAGGCCGCCGCCGCGCGCGCCACCGACCTGCCGCCCGAGCCCGTCACCTACCGCGACACTACGACCAACACCGTGTGGTTCGCGCTGCCGCTGCCCGCCGCCGCGCTGCCGCTCACGCTGCCTGAGGTGCAATCCTACCTGCCCAGCGGCAACGGCGAAAGTCCGCTCGCCAACGTCACCGAGTGGCTCGAGGTCTGGGTTAACGTTACCACGGGCGAAGCCGTTCCCGCGTCGCAGTCCAAGCCCGCCGGCGACACGTGGATTCGCGGCCGCCGCGAGACCAACACCATGCCGCAGTGGGCCGGCTCCTGCTGGTATTACCTGCGCTTCCTCGATCCGAAAAACGAGCATGCCTTCGCCGACCCGAAGCTCCTCGCCTACTGGGGCGTGCCCGACCTCTACGTCGGCGGCGCCGAGCACGCCGTGCTGCATCTCCTCTACGCGCGCTTTTGGCACAAGGTCCTCTTCGATCTCGGCGTCGTGCCGCAGGCCGAGCCGTTCACCAAGCTCTTCCACCAAGGAATCATCCTCGGCGAAGACGGCGAAAAGATGTCCAAGAGCCGCGGCAACACCGTCAATCCCGACGACATCATCGCCACGCACGGCACCGACACGCTCCGCCTCTACCTCATGTTCCTCGGACCACTCGAGGCCATGAAGCCGTGGAATCCCAACGGCATCGAAGGCGTGCACCGCTTCCTTCAAAAAGTCTGGCGCGAATGCATCGGACGCGAAGGCGAAGTAAATCCGAAGATCTCAGACGACGCGTCCGTCGATTCCGCCGACCTCGTCAAACTGCTCCACGAAACCATCAAGAAGGTCGGCGACGACATCGAGGCGATGCGCTTCAACACCGCGATCTCGCAGATGATGATTTGCGTGAACGCCATTCAGAAGACCGAGCGCGTCAGCCTCGCCACCGTCCGCGCGTTTCTCCAAGTTCTGGCCCCGCTGGCCCCGCACATCACCGAAGAGCTCTGGGCCCGCCTCGGCGGAACCGGTTCGATCCAACAGGCTACCTGGCCGCAATTCGATCCCGCCAAACTCATCGCGACCGAGCAAAAGGTCGTCGTGCAGGTCAACGGCAAGAAACGCGCCGAACTCCTCGTCGCGGTCGGCACCCTCCAGGACGCCGCCCTGCAACTCGCCATCAACAACGAAGCCAGCGCACCATTCCTTGCCGGCAAGACGATCAAACGGGTCGTCTTCGTGCCGGGGAAGATATTGAATATTGTTGTTGAATAACCCCGCCACGCAGGCCTACCTGCTTAGGGTATTGACCCTAGCAGGTTCCGGTGTGGCTTTGGAATGAAACGCTGATTCTAATTCCGCGCCTCACACCAGCCCCCGATGGGGTGAGTTTTATCAGCCATGAGCACACTTACCCTCCGCCCCCTCCAGACCCATGCGGTCTTTTGTGTCCTTGCCGCCTCCGTTGTCATGTTTGCGGCGAGCCCCGCCATCGCCGGCGACAACCAGCGCAAAAATCCCACCAGCAAACTCTACGTGGCGGATGTCGAAGGCCTGGCGTCGATCAACACCGGCGACAAGGTCGAGGATTTGACCAAAAAATCCGTGTATTCGGCCGAGGGCGTCGTGCTGGAAACCAAGCCCAACGCCACCAACGCCATTGTGCTGTCGAACGGCGCCGGCATGACGTTCGATCCCGATACGCGCGTCGAGATGCGCCGGTTTGTGCAGGAACCTTTTTCCCCCAACCGGACCGACCTGGAAGTCGAGCCGTCGGTCTCGCAGACCGCGGCCTTCATCCCGCGCGGGACGATCGGTCTCTGCAACAGCAAGATGGTCGCCGGCAGCACCATGACTTTCAGCACCCGCCAGGCCAGCCTGTCGATCCGCGGCCGCAAGGTCGTGATCGAGGCCACCGACGCATCCACCGTCGTTTCCATGTTTGAAGGCGAGGCGACCGTCCGTGGTGAAATGATGGCCGGCGGCCAGACTTTGAAAGCCGGCCAGCAGGCGATCATCACCCGCACCTCCAACTCCGAACCGCCGACCGTGGTGATCCAGCCCATTCCCCCGGCCGATGCGAAGCGCCTAGGCGACAAGGTGTCCATGGCCTGCATGGCCCGTAAGACGGTCTATTTCGAAGTCTCCGAACGTAAGAATCAAAACGCCGCCGACGGCGTGTTTTCCCAAACCGACGCCTCCGGCGACGAAGTAATCGTCCCCGTCGAGGTGCTGCCTGGAACCATCCCTCCTCCGTCCACCGTCAGTCCTTTCGCGATCCCTTGATCCGCAGGCCATCCCCCCTCGCACGATCCACATATTAAACTCATGGGCCTAAGGATTTCCCGGCATTGGGCATTAGCAGGCTGCGCCTTGCTCAAACTCTCCACCACCAGCGCCTGGGCTCTCTTCAAGTTCAACGAAGGACGCGACCAGATCTACGTCAACACGAGCGTCTCGGCCGGTTACGACTCCAACATTTTCGCTCAAAAGGGCGGTGAGGGCGACGTGGTCACCAACGGCAGCCTGGGCCTCGAATACATCCGCCACGCCGGCATGATCGGGGTCAACGGCCAGCTCGGCTGGAACATCGGCAAATTCGCCTCCAACGCGTCCGAGGATTTCTCCAATCCCACCCTCGGCCTGGAACTCGTCAAGGAATCCGGACGCACCACCGGATCTTTCACCCTCAACGCCACCCGCCAGAGCCAGGCGGACCCCAACGTCAACCAGCGCACCGACTCCTGGAGCTACAACACCGGGCTCAATTGGAAATATCCCGTCATCGAGCGCTACAGCCTGGCCGGCACCTTTGGCTACGGACTGATCGACTACGTGGATAATTCCGCCGGCCTGACCGACCTCACCACCTACACGGCGAGCGGTGACGTATACTACACCTATAGTTCGCAGCGGGACATCATCGCAGGCTATCGCATCCGTCAAAGCGACACCTCCAGCGGCGGAGGCACGACCGACCACTCCTTCACCGCCGGCGTCACCGGCAAGATTCTCGCCAAGCTCAAAGGCACCGTCCGCGCGGGCTATCAGATCCGCGAGGATGGCGACACCGGCAAAAACTACGGCAGCACCACCGCGAGCGCCTCCGCCACGTGGACCGTCAACAAACGCTTCACGCTGACGGGCACACTCAACAAGGATTTCAGCACGACCGCCAACGACGCGAGCGTTGATACGACGAGTTTCAACCTCGACGCCCAATACGCGCTCCGCAACCACTGGTCCCTCTACAGCGGCGTCGGGGTCGGCTACAGCGATTTCCTCAATGGCAGCGACACCGGTCGCACGGACCGTTATTTCACATGGAGCGCCGGCGTGAATTACAGCCTGAACGAGCATTTCAAGGCTTCCCTTACCTACAGCTACTTCCAAAATTGGTCCACGCGTGACCTCTCGAACTTTGACCGCAATTCGATCACGCTCAATCTCAGCTCCCGCTGGTAAAGCCCCTGCCATGATCACGCGCCTCCTTTCCTTTTTCATCATCGGTGCCTGCCTGGCGGCTGTCGGACTCAAGGCCGATACCAAGGCGTCCGTCCCGCCCAACCAGTCCGTTCTGGCCTACAAGATCACGCTCACCGACCTCCTCCGCGTTGACATCTACCAGGAGGACGACTTGCGCACCATCTCCCGCGTCGATGCCAAGGGCCGGATCAACCTTCCGCTCGTCGGCGAGGTCCATGTGGCCGGACTCACTGTCAGCGACGCCCAGAAGGCCGTCGAAACCGCCTACCGCGAGGGCCGCTACCTGCGGACGCCCCAAGTCACCATCAACGTCGAGGCCTATGCCCCGCGCGAGGTTTCCATCCAAGGCCAGATTCGCTCCCCTGGCCGTTACCCGCTCCCCATCGAAACCTCCATGACCGTGCTTGAACTGGTCACCCGCGCCGGCGGCTTCACCGACACCGCCAAGGGCACCGCCGTGAGCGTCACGCGCGTCACCCCCGACGGCAAAAAACAGGTCTTCACCATCGACGTTGACAGCCTCCTCAAGGGCAAGTCCGGGGCGAACATCAGCGACAATTCACTCATGCTTGAGCCCGGAGACATCGTCTTCGTCCCCGAGCGCATCATTTAAAACCAACCATGTCCGCGGTTCCCAAGTCATCGTCCGCATCCAAACCCGCCGGCCGGGAGGAGGAGATCACCGAGCGCCGCACGCTGCGGGATTACTACATCATCCTGCGCGAACGCCTCTGGATCGCGCTCCCCCTCGCCCTGATCGTCGCCATCGGCCTGGCCTATTATCAGTCCCGCGCCGTTCCGCTCTACCAGAGTGCCGCCACCCTGCAGATCGAAAAACCCGAGAAGGTCGTCACCAGCCAGGAGGTCGTGGACACGGGCGTGAACAGCGACATCGAGCTCAACACCTACCTCCAGGTCATCGCCAGCGCCAAGATGCGTAACCGCGTCCAGGAGTCCCTCACCCCGCAGGAGCGCCAGATCCTCCAGCGCCCCTACCTCAAAAATCTTCCCCCCGGCGCGACGCCGCCCGCCGGCGTCGATCTCGGCAGCATGTCGGTCCAGTCGGTCCGCAGCACGTTTCTCATCAGCATCAGCGTCTCCCATCGCGACCCCGAGGCCGCCGCGCTGCTCGCCAACCGCTACATTGAACAGTTCATCGAGAGCCTGCTCGAAAACGTCAGCGGCGGCCACGACTACGCCGTCAAATACCTGCGCGACCGCGCCGGCCAGCTCATGGAGGAGGCCCGCGTCGCCGAGCAAAAGCTCCAGGACTACATGCGCGCGCAGAATCTGGTGTCCCTCGACAACAGCACCAACATCGCCCAAGCCCGCCTCACCGCCGTCAACGCCGCGCTTCAGACCGCCCGTCTCGACCGCCTGGCCATCGACGAACAGTTCAATCTCGTCGAGCGTTACCGCGCCGAGAAGCGCAACCTCATTGAGATCGCCTCCATCGCCAACTACGGCTCGGTGCCCGATCTTAGCAAGCAGCTTGAGGGATTGAAACGCGACCAGGCGCTGCTCGCCGAACGCTACCTCGAGCGCCACCCCAAGATGATCAACGTGGTCAACGCCATCGCGGTCGCCCAGGACCAGCTCGACACCGCGATCCAGCTGGCCATCGCCGACCTCAAGACCAACCGCGAGCGAGCCGTCGCCAACGAAAAGACCCTGGAGCAGGAATACGCCGCCCAAGAGAAGGAGCAGCTCCGCCTGCGCGACCTCTCCATCGAATATCGCAGCCTCGAAAACCAGGCCCAGGTCGCCAAAAACAACTACTCCCAGATCCTCGACCGCCTCACCCAGGCCACGACGAGCAAATACCTCGAAAAAATCCCCGTCCGCCCGCTCGACGCCGCCCAACCCAGCAACGCGCCGTTCACTCCCGACATCGGCCGCATCACCCGCACCGCCATCGGCGTGGGCGTTCTGGTGTTCTTCGGCGTCGCCATCGGCCTCAGCTTCATCGACGACCGCATCAAGAGCGCCTGGGACATCGAGCACTTCATCGGCGCGAACCTCCTCGGCATCATCCCCGACCTTTCGACGCTCAAGGACTCCGAGAAATACCGGCTGGTCACGGACAACAAAAATGTCACCGGCGTGGAGCCGTTTCTCGGCGTTTACAGCGCCGTAAAGATCCACTCCAAACTCGACTTCCCCAAGTCCATCCTCGTCACCAGCACCATCCCCGGCGAGGGCAAGACGCTCATCTCCTCCAACCTCGCCGGCAGCTTCGCCCGCCACGGCAAATCCGTCCTGCTCATCGACTGCGACCTCCGCCGTCCGATGCTCCACCGCCACTTCGACCGCCCCAACGAGACCGGCCTCATCGGCTGGTTCGAAAACGGCGCCAGCCTCGAAGGCGACCTCTCCACCAATCCCCACCTGGGCATCACGCTCATCAGCGAGAATTTCTCCCTCCTCACCTCCGGCGGGCGCTCCAAAGTCCCCACCCACCTGCTCGAAAGCCCCGTCTTCGGCCAGTTGCTCGAGAAGCTCAAAAAACACTACGACCTCATCGTGGTGGACTCCCCGCCGCTCGGCGCCGTCACCGACTCGCTGCTCATCGCCGAACGCGTGGACGAGGTCATCTACGTCTGCCGGTTCAACCGCGCCTTCCGCAAACACATCCGCCTTTACATCAAGGCCCTTCGCGCCGGCAAAAACGAGCTGCTCGGCGTCGTGCTCAACGGCCTCTCCCCCCGTCGCATCGAGTATTACTCCAACTACCGCTACTACCGGAGCTACAAGAAATACTACGGCACCCAGGACTGACCGCGCCGCGCCTGCGGCGCGGAATGACCAATTCCCAATGTCCAATGACCAATGGACAGCCAGTCCGTAGCCGCGAACGCCAGCGGGTGGTTCCGTAATTCGTCATCAACCGCAACCTGCGGGTCATTGGTCATTGGTCATTGGTCATTGGTCATTGGTCATTGGTCATTGGTCATTGGTCATTGGTCATTGGTCATTGGTCATTTCAGCCGGCTCCGCCGGCTGACCAGACTTGTCATTGGACATTGGACATTGGACATTGGGCATTTCCTCGTGCTCTCCGCCTTCCTTCCCGTCGATTTTAATCCGCAACGCCCCGTCGCGCTCATCGCCGGCCAGGGCGTATATCCCGTGCTGGTCGCGGACGCGATTCGCCGCGCCGGCGTGCCCATCCGCCTGATCGCCTTCGACGAGGAAACCCGCCCGGACCTGATCGATTCGTTCCCCGAGGACCACCGCCGTGTCATCCAAGTCGGCCAGCTCGGGAAAATGCTCTCGACGCTCAAACACTATGACGCCGGCTACGCCCTCATGGCCGGACAAATCACTCCGCGCCGTCTCTTCAAAGGGCTCCATCCCGATCTCAAGGCCGCGCAAATTCTATTCTCACTCAAACGTCGCAACGCCGAGACGATCTTCGGTGCCATCGCCGCCGAGATCGAAAAAATCGGCGTCCACCTGCTCGACGCCCGCAGCTTCCTCGACGACCAGCTCGCGTCCACCGGTTGCATGACCGGAAAAAAATTCGCCATCGACTCCGATTACATCGCCCACGGCGTGCAAATCGCCCGCGAATGCGCCCGTCTCGACATCGGCCAGGGTTGCGTCGTCCGCAAGGGCACCGTCCTCGCCGTCGAGGCCTTCGAGGGCACCGACGCCATGATCCGCCGCGCCGGCGAGTTCAAAACCGACGAGGCCCTCTTCGTCAAAACCGTGAAGGCCCGCCAAGACTACCGCTTCGACGTCCCCTGCTTCGGCCTGAAAACCCTCGAAACCATGCGCGAGGCCGGCCTCAAGGCCGCCGCGGTGGAAACCGACCGGGTCATCCTCCTCGATAAGCCCGCCGTCATCGCCCAAGCCAAGTCCTGGGGCATCCAGCTGCTTGGTTTCGAGTAAGCCCATCTTACCGCTGCACTTGCGCCCCGCCGCCGCCCCGACCAACTTTCGCCCATGAAAAACGATGTCGTCCCCGTGATCGTCAAAGGAGTGATGCCCACCTCCAACGGCTGCGCCGTGTTCCTCGGCGACGACGGCAAGACGTTTGTCATCTACGTGGATCACTCCGTCGGCAACGCCATCCAGATGACCCTCGACGGCGTCAAAAAGGAGCGCCCGCTCACCCACGACCTGATCGGCCACATTCTCACGGGACTGGGCGCCACCATCGACCACGTCGTCATCAACGACGTCAACGAGGGCACCTTCTTCGCCCGCATCCTCCTGCGCATGGAAAACGAGCTCGGCAAAAAGATCGTCGAACTCGACGCCCGCCCCAGCGACTCCACCGTGCTCGCCCTCCAGCACCGCCGCCCGCTCTTCGTCGCCCGCAAGGTTTATGATTCCGTCGAGGACATGACCGAGATCCTTGAGCGCGTGCTCCGTCAGCAAAACGAGGATGAGAAGTCGTCCGATGACGCCGACGAGGACGATGACAAGTAAGCCCGCCGTGTCCGTCCCATCGCCTCTCGCCGATCGCCGATCGCCGCTTCCGACGTCCATCGCGTCAGGCATGCCCCTCACCGCGCTCGCGCCGATGCAGGACGTCACCGACCTCGCCTTCATGCGCGTGATGGCCCACTACGGCGCGCCCGACTACTTCTTCACCGAGTTCTTCCGCGTCCACGCCCAGTCGAAGCCCGAGAAACACATCGTCCGCTCCATCGACGAAAACCAGACCGGCCGCCCCGTCTTCGCCCAGTTGATCGGCGAAGAGTTGGTCCACCTTTCCCGCACCGCCGTCGAACTCCTCCGCCATCCCGTCGCCGGCATCGACCTCAACATGGGTTGTCCCGCCCCTAAGGTTTACAAGAAAAACGTCGGCGGCGGACTTCTGCGCGACCCGCAGAAAATCGACGAGATCCTCGGCTGCCTCCGCCAGACCGTCCCCGGACTCTTCACGGTCAAGATGCGCATCGGCTTCGAGGATACGACGCACTTCGAACGCATCCTGGACCTGATCAACAAGCACGAAATCGACCTCCTCAGCCTCCACGGCCGCACCGTGAAGGAGATGTATCGCAGCGAGGTCCACTACGACTATATCGCCCGCGCCGTGGAACGCGTGAAATGCCCCGTGCTCGCCAACGGCAACATCACCTCGGCCGCCACCGCCGTCCGCGTCCTCGCGCAGACCAAGGCCGCCGGCGTCATGATCGGACGCCACGCGATCCGCAACCCGTGGATTTTCCGCCAGTGCCGCGAAGCCTTCGCCGGCCAGCCGGTCACACCCATCACTCTCGCCGACGTCCGTGATTACATCGCCAGACTCTACGACGCCACGCGCCAGGACGGCCTGCTTGAGCGCGTCCACGTGAACAAGATGAAGAAATACCTCAACTTTGTCGGCCAGAGTGTGGACGCCACCGGCGCGTTCCTCCACGAGATGCGTCGCACCGAGTCGGAGCTGGAGCTGTTCGCCGTGTGCGACCGCCACCTGCTCGCCGAACCGGAGAAACTATTCGCCGACGAACCTTATCCCGGCGTCATCGCCCGCCCCAACTGCGAAACCCCCTCCGCCGACGTCGACGGCTGTTCGCTGGAAACCATCACCGCCTGACTCTGAAAAATGTAAGAGCCTGCATGCAGGCGATAGTTGGAGTGTAGGAGCGGCTTCACGCCGCGATGGATTGATCTAGCCGTCCTCCTATCGTTGGCGCTCCTTCGTGAACTTCGCGGTTAAAATCCCGTTCTCCGTCCCTGCGTCATCTGCGTTCTTTGCGTAATCTGCGGTCAATTCATCCCTCTCTTTTCCGTCATCTCCACGACCTTCAGATACTGCGCGCGGAACCGGTTCCCCAGCTCGTTAGCCAGTTTGATCTCATCGACCTTGTTCTTCGACCGCAGCGCGGCGCGGATGCGGCCGGCCGTCTCCTCGTAGCTCACCGCCGACACATCTTGGAAAACCGCCAGCGCGTCCGCCGGCATGCCCGCGTCGATCAACGCCCGCCACGCGCGCTTTAGCTCCGGCTGCGTGTCGAGGCACATCACGCGCATCACAAACGCCAGCTCGCGGAACAGCTTCCCCGTGCGTTCCGGACGGTAAATCAGCCGCCCTTCCTGAGTCGCATACGGGTGCTCCTCCGGATCGCTGCGCAACCGGTCGATGCCTTCGATCTCATAAAAATCCTTCCGCACCGGCAGTCGCCGCAGCGCGAAATACTCCGGTCCGCCCGGCGCGCCGGGTTTCAGGTTCCAGAGTTTCTGACCTTCCATCGACAGCGAAAACTCAATGAAGGCGACCGCCACCGCACGATGCGGCGCGCCGCGCAACAACCCGACCGGGTCCACCGACGCCACCGCACCGCCCTCGGGCGACACATAGGTCATGCGATCGCCCGACCCGCGCCGGCGCACCGCCTCCTGCTGCTGGCGTCCGTAGAAATCGATGCCCATACCCGCCGCGCAGTCGCCCGCCGCCACGTCGATCGGCACCTTCTGCGCCGAGTCGGTGAAATAGCGCGCGTTCGCCCCGATGCGTTGCAGCAGCCGCAACCCCTCCGTCCAGCCCTCGGACACCGCTCGCGCCTCCGCGGCCTTGCGCGCCTCTTCGCCCGCGTAGCGTTCCGTCGCCATGCGCCCGGATACCATGCGTTGCATCTGCTGCTGGATCACGTTTTCAAACGCCTTGGCGCTTGAGCCGCTCTTGGTCGGATCGGCCAGCGCCACCTCGCCCGCGTAGCGCGGGTTCGCCAGGTCCGCCCACGACTTCGGCGCCGTCGTCACGCCCAGCCGCGCCAGCGAATCCCTGTTCGCCACGATGCCGAACGAGCTGAGCACGGTGCCCAGCCACAGCCCGTCCTTGTCCCAATAGGCTTCGCCTGCGAACGACTGCGGAATCACCGCATCGTTGAACCACTCCGGATGCGCCTTCAACACGCCGCTGTCCACCAGCCGCCCCGCCTGCGCCTGCCGGATAAAATCGTAGCTGCCGCCGCCATAGAAGAGGTCGATGCCGCAGCCCACGTCGGACGCCAGAAACGCCGCGTGCGCCTCCTTCGCCTCGGCGGACGCGTCGGCCGGGAGCGAGCTGTTCGAGAACCCCGCGAGCACCTCGTTGCTCCATGTCCTGCCCAGCCGGTTCTTCCAATGGTTTTGAAACGCCGCGGTGTATTCGCCGTCCAAAAACCGGGCGATCTCGCTGGTCCCGCCGATGAGCCGCCAGTCGATCACCACGGTCCGTCCGGTGCGTTCGCGATACCAGCGGGCAAACGCCCGGTCGAATTCGTGACGGATCGCCTCGTTGTGCGGCGAGATGATGACGAGTGTGTCATCCGCCTTGCCTCGGCCCTCCCGCGCCGGACGCAGCGCGAACGGCAGCACCAGCACGGCCAGCAATGCGAGAAGGAGAAGGGCCTGCTTAAACATCTGGATGTAACCGCTGAGTTTTCGGTTCGCTGTAGGGCCTCACCTTGCGTGAGGCCGCGCAGTCTTTGTGCCTTCGCAAACCGCTCCGGCCCGACACAAGGTCGGGCCCTACATACCAGACGTTATCGCAAGAGAACATATGGGGTCAGGCACCGAGAACCACCACGTCGTCCGGCTCGACGCTCGCCACCAGATCGCCGTCGGACGTCGCGCCAACGAAGCGCGGGTTCAGTTCGTAGATTTTCAGCGTCACCGCGCCCGCGACGAACGCGTATTGGGCCACTTCGCCGAGATACACCGACTCGCCGATGCGGCCACGCACGGCGTTATGCGCCTTGGGCTCACGCCCGAGTTTCCAACACTCGGGGCGGATGGACAGCGTCACCATCGCGCCGGCCGTCGGGCTGAACGCCGGATCGCCGGCCACACCGAGGAAGCGACCGATGGCCGTCTCGATCGCGATATGCCCTTGCTCCGTTCCGAGCACCCGTCCCTCGATGAAATCCGTCTCACCGATGAAGTGGGCCACCGTCTTGCAGGTCGGCCGACGATAGACCTCCTTCGGCGAGCCCACTTGAAGGATCTTGCCGCCGTCGAGGATGGCCATGCGGTCGGAGATCGACAGCGCCTCCTTCTGATCGTGTGTCACGTAAACCGTGGTGAGGTTGAACTCCTTGCACACGCGACGGATTTCGGCGCGCATTTCGAGACGCAATTTGGCGTCCAGATTGGACAACGGCTCGTCGAGCAACAGGCAACGCGGGCGGATCACCAGCGCGCGTGCCAAGGCCACGCGTTGCTGCTGACCTCCGGAGAGCTGGTTCGGCTTCCGCTCCGCATACGCCCCCATGTGCACCGACCCCAGCGCTTCGGCCACACGTCGCTTGATCTCGGCCTTGGGCACTTTTCGTTCTTCGAGACCGAACGCCACGTTCTCCGCCAGCGTCATGTGCGGCCAGAGGGCATAGCTTTGAAACATCATGCCGGTGTTGCGATTGTGGGGTGCAAGGCTTGTCACATCCTCGTCGCCGAAATGAATGCTTCCCTCCTCCGGGATGTAGAAGCCCGCCAGGCTGCGCAAAAGCGTGGTTTTTCCGCAACCGCTGGGGCCGAGCAGGAAGAACAGTTCGCCGGGATTGATCGTCAGATCGAGGTTGCGCAACGCGACGGTCGGTCCGAATCGCTTGGTGAGGTTTTGGATGCGAATCGAGATCATGCGGGGATCGCCGGCGGCGGGTGGAAACAAGGTTTCACGGGAGGCTAAGTCAAAAGAATAGACCTCCTTGCTCCAGTTGCGGTTATACGCGGTGCGCACGAACCAGTTGCCCTCCGCTCGGCGGCCGGACATAGGTTTTCGATTTTCCATGCCCAAGGCCAAAAACTTTCCCCTGCACGTCGACCTGGAGACCGTTCTGGTCTCCGAAAAGGACATCAAAAAGCGCGTCAAAAAACTCGGCGCTGAAATCGCCGCCGCCTATGGGGACGAGGAGATCACCGTCGTCTCGATCATCAACGGCGCCATCTTTTTCACTGCGGACCTTCTGCGCGAGATTCCAAATCCCGTGCGTCTGGACTGCATCCGGATCTCCAGCTACCGCAACGACACGAAGTCCGTCGGCCAGCCCAAGCTGCTCCAAAGCCTCACGCTGGACATCACCAATCGCCACGTGCTGCTGATCGACGACATCCTCGACACTGGCAAGACCTTCTCCGTGGTGGCGGCCATGCTCGCGAAACTCAATCCGGCCAGCCTCCACACCTGCGTGCTGCTCGACAAACGCGGCCGGCGCGAGGTGGAGTTCGAAGCCGATTTCGTAGGATTCCAAATCCCCGATAAGTTCGCCGTGGGCTACGGCCTCGATTTCGCCGAGCGCTACCGCAACCTCCCTTGCATCGGCGTGCTCAAGCCCCACCTCCAAAACCCGCCCGAGTGGGCGTGATCGCCGGCTGATCAGAAGCCGACCTGCGCCGGCTGGCTCACGCGGAGCACAGATTTTTCGCCTGTGAGCTTTTTCCAGGCATCGCGGATGGCGTCGATTTTCGCGAATGTCTCCGGATCATCCGCGTGCACGATCACCAGCAACCGGCTACGTTCGCGCCGCACCGTGACACCGGCCTCGGTGCCGCGCCATTGGCCATAGACATCGACAACCGATAGCCCCTCGGGGAAACGCGGAGTGACCTCGCGATCCAGGAAATCCATCCAGCGGGACTCCGGTTCCGTGGTGAGCGAGGTTTCCGTCCACTCGCCGAGCGAAAAATAGAGTTCCGTGCGCACCCACGCGGCGCCCGGTTGCGCCGCCTGGACGACAGGCGCGGCCGGGGGCAATGACACAGGCTTCGTCGCGCAACCGGAGCCGGCCGCCAACGCCACCAGGACACCAAACGAAAGCAGACGTGACCGGACGGATGTTCTCATGACGCCGCAGTCTCATGCGCGTGCGAACCCGCAGGCGAGCACAGATCCATGCCATTCACGGCATCCTCCCGACAAATCCTGCGCAAGCTCCGCCAAAGGCTGCGGAGTGCCCCCCGCGACAACCCGTTAAGCTGTGCTTACCGCCGTCAGTTTCCGCGGTCATCCCACACATCCCTAAACTAAATGAAGTTCTTCCGTTCGTCTCCCGCGCTGCTCGCGCTTCTTCTCGCCCCCGCATCGCTGCTGTCCGCGCAAGCCGCCAGCCCTTGGTCGGTGCGGCTCGCGGCCACCTACCTGCAAACCGTCGATGGCACGACCAACAAGGCCGTTCAGGTCGACATCGAGGACAAGCTCATCCCCGAGTTCGACGTGGGCTACGCCTTCAACCGCCACTGGTCGGCCGAGCTCGTGCTTACCGTCCCGCAGGAGCACACCGTAAAGGTGAACGGCTCCCAGGCTGGCACCTTCAAGCACCTGCCGCCCACGTTGCTCGCCAAATACACCTTCGATCCCATCGGCAACTTCACGCCCTACATCGGTGCCGGCGTGAACTTCACCCTCATCTTCGACGACGAGCTCGGCGCGGCGAAGCTCGACAACTACAGCGTCGGCCCCGCCGGCCAGGTCGGCTTTGACTACAAACTCAACGAGCACTGGTCGCTCAACGCCGACGTGAAGAAGATGGTGCTGCGCACCGACGTCACCGCGGGCGGCACCAAGCTGACCGAAGCGCGCCTCGACCCTTGGCTCTACTCCGTGGGCCTGCGCTACCAATTCTGAGCGACCCGTTGTTGCTCAGCATACCCCGGCCCCGCATCCGCCCCGGCGAATGCGGGGTTTTTGCGTCCGCCCGGATCACCGCCGGCGCTTCGCCTTCGCGTAACCCCTGGCCTTCCACGCGGGATTGGCCGCCTTGCGGAAGTCGCCCGACTTGAGCGCCTCGATCTGGTCGCGCAACAGCGCCGCCCGCTCGAACTCCAGCCGGCCCGAGGCCTCCGTCATCTCCTCCTCCAACTCGGCGATGACCGCCTTAACATCCTCCTCGCTACCCTCGGCCAGCGCGCCCGCCTCCGCGTCGTGCTCACCGCTGCCGTCGTAAACGTGCAGGCTCGACTGCGCCGTGCGCTTGGTGCTCCGCGGCGTGATGCCGTGTTCTTCGTTGTAGGCGATCTGCTTCAACCGGCGCGCCGAGGTCACTTCCTGCGTCCTCCGGATCGAGTCGGTGATCTTGTCGGCGTAGAACAACACACGTCCGTTTTCATGGCGCGCCGCGCGCCCCGCCGTCTGGATCAGCGACGTTTCGCTGCGGAGAAAACCCTCCTTGTCCGCGTCGAGGATCGCCACCAGCGCGACCTCGGGCAGGTCGAGGCCTTCGCGCAGGAGGTTGATGCCGATCAACACGTCGAAGTTGCCCAGCCGCAGGTTGCGCAGGATTTCCACGCGCTCGATGGCGTCGATGTCGCTGTGCAGGTATTCGACGCGAATCTTTGACTCGCGCATGAAGCTCGTCAGGTCCTCGGACAGTCGCTTCGTCAGCGTGGTGACGAGCACGCGCTCGCCCTTGACGACGGCCTGCTTGATCTCGCCGATCAGATGCTCCACCTGCCCTTTCGTCGGATGGATCACGATCTCGGGGTCGAGCAACCCGGTCGGGCGGATGACCTGCTCGGCGATCACCGCGGATTTCTCCAACTCGTATTTCGCCGGCGTGGCCGACACGAACAGCGTCTGGCCGGTGATCGACAAAAACTCCTCGAAGGTCTGCGGACGGTTATCCAGCGCTGACGGCAGGCGGAACCCGTAGTTGACCAGGTTCATCTTTCGCGCGCGGTCGCCGTTGGACATGCCGCCGATCTGCGGGATGGTCACGTGGCTTTCGTCGATCATCAGCAGCGCGTCCTTCGGGAAGAAATCAATGAGGCAGATCGGACGCTCGCCCGGCTTCCGGCCGGCGATGACGCTGGAGTAGTTTTCGATGCCGTTGCAGAAGCCCATTTCCTGAAGCATCTCCAGGTCGTAATTGGTGCGCATGCGGATGCGCTGCGCCTCGAGCAACTGGCCGTTTTTCTCGAAGTAGGCCACGCGCTCGTCCAGTTCGGCTTTGATCGCCTGGATGGCGCCGGTGAGCTTGTCCTTGCTGGCGACGTATTGCGTGGCCGGATAGAGGTCGAACTGGTCGAGCGAACGCGTGACCGTACCGGTCGTCGGATCAAACTCGCTGAGCGCCTCGATCTCCTCGCCCCAGAACTCCACGCGCAGGCCGAGCTCGAGGTAGGCCGGCATGATGTCCACCACGTCGCCGCGCACCCGGAAGGCGCCACGCTTCAGGTCGTAGTCGTTTCGCTCGTAGAGAATATCCACGAGCTTTTGCAGGAGCACCTGGCGGCCGAGGGCATCGCCTTTGCGCAGGGCGACGCGCATCGCCTGGAAATCCTCGGGGGAGCCGAGTCCGTAGATGCACGAGACCGAGGCGACCACGATCACGTCGCGGCGCGAGACGAGCGAACTCGCGGTGGCGATTCGCATGCGCTCGATCTCCTCGTTGATGGACGAGTCTTTCTCGATATAGGTGTCGCTGGAGGCGACGTAGGCCTCGGGCTGGTAGTAGTCGTAGTAGCTGACGAAGTATTCGACCGCGTTTTCCGGAAAGAAGTTTTTGAACTCCGAGTAGAGCTGCGCCGCCAGGGTTTTGTTGTGCGAGATGATCAGCACCGGCCGGTCGCACCGCGCGATGACGTTGGCCATGGTGAACGTCTTGCCCGATCCCGTGACGCCGAGGAGCGTCTGGTAGCGGTTGCCCGCGTTGATCGAGGCCGTGAGCGCGTCGATCGCCTGGGGTTGGTCGCCCGTCGGCTGGTAGTCGGCGTGGAGTTTGAACAGCGAAGCCATGTCGTGGGGCGACTACGATTGCCCGCTTTTCGCCGGTGGCAACCGTCGCCCGATCAAAGTCCGAAACGTTTCAGCACCCGCGCCTTCAGGTCGTCGCGCCCGCGCGCCTCCAGTTCGCGCGTCAGATACGCGCCGGAGCCGGCCAACCGCAGGTCGAAGAGCGGGGTCTGCCTGCGATAATAGCGCCAGAACCCCTCGGTGCGCACCGGATGCAGCGACAGTTGCGGGCTGAAGCCCACCACGCCGGCGAGCCGCGTCCGGCACGTGGTCGGATTCGCCTCGTCGTCCGAGGTCAACGTGTGTCCCTCCAATTTGCTGACACAGGAGACCAGCAGGCGGCACGGACCGTAGAATTCCAAATAACCGAACTGGCCCGATACCCAGGCTTGCCAGCTCCGCACCCGCCAGTGGCGGCGGATGACCGGACTCAATCCGATGTCGGAGACCAGGCCCTTCACGAATCCAGCGCGCACCACAAACGACCCGCCCTCGGGAACCGACACCATCACCAGTTCGGCGAAAGGATCCCGCATGCTGGTGAACACGACCTGGCGTTCGCCGTCGCTGCGTTCATTACGCAACTCGACCAGTCCGTAGGCCCCGCACAGCAACCAGCCGAGCGGACGCCGCCAGTCGGGCAGCAGGCGTTTGCGGCGGGTCAGCGCCATGTCCGCCGTCTCAAGGAATCGCTTCCGCACCCACAGCCGCTCTCCCGGCCACAACGAATGCTCCACGCCCATGGAACACTCGCCGATCGCCGGCGGCTCGACGTCGGCCTTGCGCAATTGCATCGCACGGCCTTTCGCGGCCAACGGCGCCCACCCGTAATAAAGAATCGCGGAGATCGCCAGCCAGCCGAACAGATAGCTGAACAACACCAGGTAGATCAGCCAGCGTCCCTCGGTCCAGGCCGCCCGCATGTAATGCGCCATCGCGGTGTCCTCGGTCTTGAGCTGCGACTGCTCCCGTTCGAGGTCGGCCAGTTTCTGCTCCAGCTCGGACCGGGCCAGAGAGCTCGCCGCGACATCGCGCTGCAACTCCGCGATCCGCGTCTGCGTCTCGGCCTGCAACGCCACGGCGCGCGCGAGCTGGGCGTCATGGGCGGCCAGTTGCTCCTTGTCGCCTAAAAGTTTGTCCACCGTGCCCGGGTCGAGCTCGTGGAGGGTCTTGAGCGATTTCTCCACCAGTTGGGCGCGCTGCTGCTGGGTCGCAAGCAAGGCGGCATCGACATTCGCCTTCTTGCTGACCTCGGACAATTGCGTGCGCGCCTTCGTGCGCTCCGCTTCGACCTGCGTGATCCGTTGCGCGCGGTGCTCGTTGAAATCAGCGTGGTCGCGCACAAAGAGCGACAGGGCATAGGTGATCAGCGCCAGGGTGGAGATCAGCACCGCCATGCCCAGCTTGCGCAGGAGCTTGGTAACAATCGTGGGGTCGGGGGTTGCCATACGTGAGACCGATCAAGCGACAACCCGGGCTGATTTCAACCGCCCAGCGCTTCCTCGCGCGATATTTGCCATTCTCTTACGAACGGCTAGGCTCCCGACACCCCCAACACCCCGCCGTCATGTCAAAAGCCGTCGTTTCCTCCCTCTACGACTCCGAGGTTTTCAAGATGGCCTGCCGCCAGTTCGATCTCGCGGCCGATGCCATCAACCTTCCGGAAAACATCCGCGACCGCACCAAGTATCCGCGGCGCTGCTTCGCCGTCGCCCTGCCGGTCAAACGCGACAACGGCAGCGTCACCGTCTTCGAAGGCTACCGCGTGCAGCACAGTCTCTCCACCGGTCCGGCCAAGGGCGGCATCCGGTTCCACCAGGATGTCACCATCGGCGAGGTCGCCGCGCTCGCCATGTGGATGACGTGGAAATGCTCGCTCGCGGGCCTGCCCTACGGCGGCGCCAAGGGTGGCGTGATCGTCGATCCATCCCTGCTTTCCGAAAGCGAACTCGAGCACCTCTCCCGCCGCTACATGCAGGAGATCGCCCCATTCATCGGCCCTCATGTGGACGTGCCCGCGCCCGACGTCGGCACCAACGAAAAAATCATGGGTTGGATGATGGATACCTACTCCAATCACGTCGGCCGCAACGAGCCCGCCGTGGTCACCGGCAAACCGCTCTCACTCGGAGGTTCGCAAGGCCGGCGCGAAGCCACCGGTGCCGGCGTCGCCTACCTCGTGAAAAGTTACCTGGCGGATCTCAACATCCCCATCGCCGGAGCGACGGTCGCCATCCAGGGCTTCGGCAATGTCGGTTCCGAAACCGCCCTCGCGCTCGCGAACCATGGCGCGAAGATCATCGCGATCTCCGACCACACGACAGGGATCTACAACGCCGCCGGCATCGACGTGAAAAAAGCCCTCGCCTACCTCGCCTCGCAAAAGGTCCTGCACAATTTCGACGGCGGCGAACCCATCACCAATGAACAGTTGCTCACACTCGAATGCACCGTGCTCGTGCCGGCCGCGCTCGAACGCGTGATCACGCCCGAGATCGCGGGGAAACTCCGGTGCCGCGTACTCGCCGAGGGCGCCAACGGGCCCACCACGTTCGGCGCCGACAAAATCCTGGAGCGGCGCGAGGACATCGAGCTGATCCCGGATGTGCTCTGCAACGCCGGCGGCGTGATCGTCTCCTACTTCGAATGGCTCCAAAACCTCCAGAACTTCTATTGGGACCGCGACGAGGTTCTGAAAAAACTCTTCGTGATCCTCGACCGGGCGAAGGCGTCGGTCGAATACCAGAAGCGCAAATTCAAGTTCAGCCGCCGCCTCGCCGCGCTCACCCTCGGCATCCAGCGGGTCGCCGAGGCCAAGCAAAGCCGCGGTCTGTTCCCGTGATCGCGTTTATGGAGGGCGGAGCGCCGTCTCCACCAAGGAGGAACTCCCGCTACAGGAACAGCCAGCCCGCCAGCGCCAGGATCGGCAGCAGGATGGGCAGGCTGAATTTCATGATGTAGCCGAAGAAGCTCGGCGTTCTCACACCCATGGCGTCGGCGATGGATTTCACCATGAAATTGGGGCCATTTCCGATGTAGGTCATCGCACCGAAGAACACCGCGCCCAGGCTCACTGCGATGACCAGCGGTGCCTGTTTCTCCAGCAGCACCCGCACGGTCGCGATCTCGTCGTCGCCCGCCGCGGCAAACGCCTCCGGATGCTCCGCCGTCGCGCTCACCTCGGCCAGTTTGAGGAAGTTCACGTAGGTCGGCGCGTTGTCCAGCACCGCCGAAAGCGAGCCGGTGGCGAAGTAATACTGGATCGGCTTGGTAAACCCGAGCTCCTTGCCGTTGTGCTCCAAATAGCCGAGCGCCGGCATCATCGTGACGAAGATGCCCACAAAGAGAAACGCGACCTCCTTGATCGGCCCGAACGAGAAGTGGTTCTCCGCATGCACGACCTTGGGCGTCAGGAAATACGAAGCCACGCCGGCGGCGATCATCACCAGTTCGCGCAGGAAAAACAGATCGGGGAGGAACACCGCGCCGATGATCGCGAGCAGCAGGAGCACGTTGACGCCGCCCTCGAACCGGAAGGTATCCGGCTGCTTGATCTCCTCCTGAATCTTCCTCGGCGCGTGTTTGAAGCTGCGTAGATCAAAGGCATAAAACGCCGCCAGCAGCGCGCCGATCACCGTCATCCACACGAAGATCACATGCTCCGTCAGCCAGAAGAACGGCACGCCGCGCAGATAACCAAGGAACAGGGGCGGATCGCCAACCGGCGTCAAGGAACCGCCGCAGTTCGAGACGATGAAGATGAAAAAAACGATGTGATAGGAACTGATTCGGATTTTGTTCATCCGGATGAACGGACGGATCAGCACCATCGACGCACCCGTCGTGCCGATGAAATTGGCCATGACCGCCCCGATCAGTAGGAGCACGACATTGGTGAACGGAGTCGCCTCGCCCTTCACCTTGATATGAATGCCGCCGGCTACCACGAACAGTGATCCGATGAGCGCGATGAACGACACGTATTCATGCGCAGTATGGGCCAGGACCTGACCGCCTGCGGGGATCTTCAGCAAATAAAAAACCGAGACCAGCACCGCCAGTCCGACGGACACCTTCGGATAGTTGTGTTCCCACCAATGCTTCACCCGGTCGGGCGAGAGCGGCATCGTCGCGATGAGCAGCAGCAGCAACGCAAACGGCGCGATCATCAGAGGCGGGATCGCCGCCGTGGTCTCGGCGGCCAGAAACAAAGCGTGAATCATAGTCGTGAGGGCGTATGCAAGCTCCGTGCCGCCCCGGTCTTAAAGCCAGAGAAAACAGGCCGCCATCACCACCGTCGGCCCCAATGCTCCCGCCAGCAGCCCGAGCGGGGAAACCCCATCGGGGAAAAACCGTTGCAAAATGGATTGCCCGGCGGGATTCGGCGCGTTCGCGATGACCGTGAGCCCGCCACCCGTCACCGCGCCCGCCACCACCATGTATTTGAGTCCGTCCGTAAAACCCGGCACCAGCGTGGCGAGGTAGGTGATGGCCGCGTTGTCGTTGAACGCCGTCAGCACCGTGGAGGTCAGGAACAGCGGAAACTCGCCCAGACTTTGCAGCACCGGCTCGATCCACCATCCCTGCAAGCCGCCGTGAACCACCAGTCCCGCGAGAAAGAAACCCACGAGCAGCGGAGGCTTCAGATCGAGCGGACCTTGGTGGTGTGCAGTGGCCTGCGTAAACGCCAGGAAGAATAAAAAGCCGCCGATGAACAGAGCCGGATAATGCGCGAAATACACCGTGATCGCCAGGAACCCAAGCTGCACCACCGTCACCCAAGCAGGCACCGGACGTCCGTCGCCTCCGTCCGCCTCATCCGACCGTCCGTCCCGAGCCTCCTGCAAGGCGACGAACTCTTTTCGGAAGACAAAATAGGAGCCGAGCGTCGCCACCGTGATGCCGACGACGGCCTTCCAGCCGAAATGCAGCAGCATATAAAGCAGATCCCACTTCCACGGCCCCGCGACCATCAACACGGGGGGTGCCGCAAAATGCGTCAGTGTGCCGCCGACCGAGATATTTACGAAGAGCAGCCCCAGCGTCGCGTAAGCAAAACGCGCCGACGGTTTCAACGCGTAGAACTGCCGCGCGAGCAGCAGCGCCGCGATGGTCATCGCCGCCGGCTCGGTGATGAAAGACCCGAGGATGGGCGCCAGGATGAGAATCGACAGCCACCAGGCCGCGACCGAGCCGCAACCGAGCGAGGCGACCGCCCGCAGGCATTGCTCCGCGAAGCGCAGCACCGGCCGCGTCGAGGCGATCGCCATGATGACGACCACAAACATCGGCTCGGTGAAGTTCACCGTGTGCCCGATGTAGCCCACCAGCGTCGGCCAGCCTTTGAACAGGGTCACCGCCACCGCCAGCACCAGCACCCAGATGCCGAAGATCGCCTCGATCTCGCCGAGGAAATGAAGGATCTGCCCCTTGAAACTCACCTCGTCTCCCGAGCCGTCAGCCCTCCCCTGCAACGCGCGACGATGCTCCGCCTCCACCGCATGCGCCCAGTGGCGGAATTTCCCCGCCACAAATGTGTGCAGAATCGCCAGCAAAAAGATCGCCGTCGCCACCAGGTTGAACGGCTCCGCCTGCACACGCGCCGCCAGCACATCGAGAACGCTTCCGCCCGCCGCCTCGCCATAGGACGACAACGCGCGTGGAAAATCCGCGACGACGGCGGCAAGCAGCGTCGTCATCACGGCAAGATCGCCGGCAATTCGTCCAGCGAAGTGATGAACTTCGCCGACTCGCGCTTCACCTTTTCGCGCGCCATGTAGCGGCCGAAGCCCACAAACAGATCGACCACCGGCTTGGTCTCCAGGTCGCTCGCCCCGTCGCCAATCATCACAATCTTGGCGGGGCTGAGCTCGCGCTTCAGCCGCAGGATGACCTCGGGCTTTCCACCCGAACGCGTGGTCGGATACGTCTCGTCAAAGCCGGTATAACGCCCCTGCGCGTCGAAAAACAAATCCACGGCCTCGATGCGTTCGATCCCGAGAAAATCGGCCAGAGGGCGGATGATCGGACGAAAGCCGCCGCTGATGATCATCGGCGTCCAGCCGGCGGCGCGGACCGCGGCCAGCGTGGCAACCGCGGTGGGCTCGACCGTGTCGATGTAGCGCTGCCCGATCTGGGCGACGTGCTTCGCCTCGGGCTGGATGATCTCCAAACGACGGCCAAACACGGCTTCGACGGAGATTTTACCATCCATGGCCTGGTTGGTCATGTCCTCGACGCGCTTGAACACCTCGGGGCCGCGCACCCGGGCGAGTTCGTCAATGCCCTCAATGGAGCTGAGCGTGCTGTCGCAGTCAAAAATCAGAAGTTTGAGAGAAGACACGCGGCTGACGAAAACGGCCTCGATTGCCCTGCGCAATGCGTTTCCCCCAGCAAGTGCCGAACGGAGTGATCGCCGTCATTTCACCTCGCCATGGTAAAAGGTGCCGGCAAAACGCTTGCCAACATGGATTCGCACACCCGCTTTACCAAAATAGTCCGCGATTTTTTGGCCCAATTTGGACACTCAAGGAAGGTAAGCGTCAGCCTCAAACCATCTCATTAAAAAATGTCCTCCGCATGCCGCTTTGTTTCCTACATTGCAGCCGCTATCGCCCTCGCCCTGCTTACGGGTTGCGGCATTACCGGTGGCACATCCGCGCGCAAGGTCATGCTCAATCCATCCCTGGGGACGGCTACACTTAATCAGCCGGTCCGTATCGGCAACGTGGTCGCCAGATCGGACGCCGGCGTAAACCAAGCCATTGGTGCCTACAATTGGGGGAAGTTCGACGATGCCGATATCGCCACGCTCCGAAAAACGCTGGAGCTAAGCCTTCCTTCGGCACCCTCCTCGTCCACGCACACCGTGCACGTTGTCGCGCAACACTTCGGGCTCTCCTACACCAACAACCGCGTGACCTGCCTGGGCATCTTTGATTGGTGCGTCACCGATGGCGCCAAGATACTGGCTAGCGAACGATTCTACGCCGCCTACGATAGTGGCGACAAATTTCTGGGCACCGAGACTCTCGGCATGGCCAAGAATCGCGTGCTGCACGCGGCTGCGGAGCGCATAGCCGAACGCTCCCTGGCCGTTGCCAACACACTCCCGCGCCCTCCGGCTCCACGCCTCACCTTTGACGACCCAGAGACCGCCAATGCCACGATGCCCTCGCATTTGAAAGCTGTCGGTAGTCCCGGCCTGGTGGCGGCCGCCGTGCAACAAACTATGCTCGGTGAAATGGAAGCCGACACCCATCTTTTGCCAGAACACATCCCCCCGCAGACGGATTGGCAGGCGCTTCTAACCAAGCTTCCCCCCAGGTAAAATTCGGACAGGAACGCCGGCCGCGACAGTCGAAAATCCGCGGCCAGGCTTCCTCTCTCGTCTATGTCTCGATGATCAAATCCGGTTTGGTTCGGTGATCAGAACAACTCGCCCTGCGCGCCGCTCGGTGGCGTCACCCCGAGGAACGGTCCGTAGCGTTCCAGCCAGTCGTCCAGCTTGTCCGCGTAATAAACCGGATCATACGGCGCCGTCGCCGCGTCGTGGAGCGCGACCGGCCGCGCGCGCTGCCAGTCGCTCGTCTTACCCTTTTCCTTCGCGGTGATGTAATACGCCACCCGCTCGCCCATGCGCGGACGCTTCGTCAGCAGCAACGCCGCCTCCGCCGACGCCCGGCGCGGCTTGCCGCCCTCGGCGATGAAGCGTTCATACGCGTCCGGATTCATGCTCAACACCTCCGCCTTGGCCACCTCCCCGACCGGCAACGCCCGCGCCGCCAGTTTAGCCCGGTAATCCTCCAGCAACGCCAGCGGCGACTCCGCGCTCGCGCCTAGCAGGAAGCGGATGAGCTGGTTGCCGAGTTTTTTCAGATAGGGCTCGATGCCGCGCGAGCGCAGCGCACTGCCGCGGATCGTCACCTTCTTGCCGTCGTAGAGGGCATAGTTCTTCGCCTTGTAGCAGAACATCGCCTCGTAACGGCCGTCGTATTCCAGCTCGATGCCGGGCGGAAGCACACCGACGACTTTTTCCAGCAACGCCTCCGGTTGGTTGAAAAACGCGTCCGACGACAGATAAATGCCATCCGTGTCCGCCTCGAGAATCGTGCAGCCGTGGCGGGCGAACTCGTCGATCAATACCTGCAACAGCTCGCGTCCGCGGCGCGTGACCTCCGCCGCCAGTTCGCCGTCACCGAAGCGCGCGCCGGAGAAGCCGAGATAGCCGTAGAAGGAGTTGATCAGGATTTTGAAACTCGACTGGCGCGCCTGCGCCTCGGCGCGTTCGTCCTCGGTCGGCGCGGTTTTCGCGAGCTGCTTGTAGCGCAGGCGATACTGGCGCAGTTCCGTGAGCAACGGGATGAACACGCCCAGCGTGTCGTTGCGCGGATTCCGCCCGATGGCCATGAGCAGGCTCGGATAAAGCGAAGCCACGTCGAAGTGCAGCACGTGTTTGAACACGCCTTCCTTGAAGCTCCGCGTGTAGCCACCCTCGAACGGCGTCACTTCGGGCGGCACCGGACACGCCTGGCGCGCGTGGTAGTAGTGCTCGAGAAACAGCAGGTCGATCTTGCCGGTGGTGCCGCGCAGCGTGGCCTCCTGAAGAAGAATCGGGAACGTGCGCACCTGCTCGAAATACGTCGGCAGCAGCAGATCGGCAATGCCCCGCGTTTCGCGCAGATCGTCGGCCAGATAAGAGAGGAACGCCTCGCGGTCGGTCGTGAACGTGGCATGGATCTGGTCGCCCGCGAGGTAGGTGCGGTCGCTGTCCTCGTCGGTGATGCCGAAATACACCGCGACGTCCTTCAACCCATACGAGGTGAGCTCGCGGGTGGTGATGTCGTATTGCTGCACCAGCAGGTAGGTGTCGACGACGGTGCGGCCCGGCAAGTCGCACCGGGGAAAATCGATCCAGCGTTCGGCGACTTTCAGGCGGCTGTTGCGAAACGTCGCCTTCTGGCCAAAACGGCCCCACGCACATGGCACCTTCAGTTTTTTCGCGCGCTGCCGGAGGTAGTCGAAGTCGAATTTGAAGATATTGTGCCCCTCGATCACATCGGGGTCTTCCTCGGCCAGCACCGCGTTGAGCTGTTCAAGCAGGCGTTTTTCACCCTCGGCACTCACCTCGTCGAGCACCAGCAGGCGGTTGCGGTCGCCAAAACGCAGGCCGATCGCGAGCACGCGATCATCAGGCTTGGCAGCGTCGCTGAACTCGCCGCCGCTCGACGTCGTCTCGATGTCCAGCTGGCAGCGGCGCAGTTGCGTGAAACTCAGATCGCGAAACAACCGCTGGCGGGTTTGCAGGAGGAACTGACTCTCCAGCGGACGCACCGCATCGACGCCGCCGGTTTCCTTGGCCGCCTTCGCAAAGGCCTCGAACGCCTCCAGCGTCTCCCCCTGAGCGAGCCGGTTGAACGGACCGTCGCCCTTGAGCGGTTCGATGGCCACGCCGGCGGCGGTGGCCGTCACGGCATCGTTGAGCCAGGCAAACGGCCGGAGCGTCTCCGTGCGCGTGGTGCGCACGCCATCGGCGCCGGCAAGGGAAAGGTGGACGACGCCCGCGTCATCCACCCAGACGCCACAGAGGGATTCGCTCATGGCGTCGGCGAACGATTTAGAACGGCTTGATGTAAACCATCACGACCGCGACGAAGGCGAGCGCGACCGCCGCGATAGCGAAGGCACCGGCCGCGCCGCGGCGACGGTAGCCCAGGCCGGAGAAGGCCGAGAGACCGAGCCAGCACACCAGCTTCACGATCATCCAGCCGTAGAAATGATTTCCGTAGAGCTTGGAAATCAGGCCGAAACCGCTGACGAGAACCAGCAGGCTGGCGATGCCCGTGATCATGAGCGTCTTCTTGCGCGTCTCGGCCGGAGCCGCGAAGGCATAGAACGTGTAGCCGAAAAGGACAAACAACGAGACGAGGTGGATGATGTGGTAGATGGAGGGAGACATGATCGGTAAAAGTCGCCCCGTTTTTCGGCGAACCCGCGCCAAATGTCTAGGGTGGGTTTTGCCTCGTTGCGGTCGAGAGGCGGCGCCGCCTTCTGCTTTGGACCGGCCCGTCGTTTCTCTCGCGGTTCGCCCTTCAAGGAAACCCAACCGGTCGTGCGAAGCCGGAAAAAAAAGTGACACCCCGCCTGTGCCGTGCGCTCAAAGGCTCGAGAACCTTTTTTTGACTAGGTGGGCTCCTCCGGATGGCTTCGCGCTTTCCGATTTACGGCCTAGCACTCCCCCACTCGTTCCGGATCCCGAATTTTATCAAAGGCAAAGAGCAGTTATTGAAAGCACCTCGAACACTGCAGGGTGTCACCGACACAAGGTAGGTCCGCCCCCACCTCCGTCAACCGCCATCCTGTTTTTTAAGGTCCCGGATATTCCACCCAGTGAGCAAAATCACGCCGGCCAGCGCGCAACCGGGCGAGGCCGCCACCCCGCCCGTGACCAGCAAGGCGCCCGTCAGCCCCGCGACCAGCCAGTCGTTGCGCCGCCCGCCGCCGGTCGCACGCGCCTGCAGGACAACCAAAAGCAGCCAGAGCACCGCGCCCAGGCCGATCGAGGCGAACAGAAACCGGCCCGCGGGCACCGGACGTCCCTGGCCCTGGATCAGCACCGCCAACAGCCAGAACAGCGCCTGATTAAAAAGCGCCAGACCAAAGCCCAGCACCGCGATCAGCGTGCGGTTGATCGGGAAATTCCCCTGCGCATCGACCGGTATGCGGCTCATGACCGCGCTACCGATACAGGAAAAACGGGGATTCGGCTCACTCATCTTCTTCGACCGCCATCGGGTCCAGATACTTCAGGATGATTTTCTGAAGCTCGTCCAAAAACAGGAAGCACGCGAAGGCCTTCTGCACGTCCTCGCTCATGTTGCCCAGGCTGCTGCTCGCCTCGAGCGCCTCCAGCGTGTCGTCCGGGATGTGCGCAAGGCGGGTGCTGCGGAAACGCAGGCGCAGGGCGGCGCAAGCGCGCAGCACGGGCTCGGCGTTCTCACGGTCAAACGCCACCACCCCTTCGCTGAAAAACTCCTGGTTGAACAACGAGAACAACCGGTCGCAGTCGTCGCGCTGCGACGCCAGCAGGTCCTCGTTCCACACGGCCGCGAGTTCGGCGTCGGAGTCGCTCAGCGCGAGCGGCACGGCCAGATTCGTGCGCAGCTCGTCGGCCACCGCCTTGATCAGGTCGAGCAGCGGGGCGACCGCCGGGATACTCAGGCGGACTTCAACTCTCTTCATCGGGTTCGAGGGTGGCGGACAAATGCCACTGTTGGAGGGAAAAGGCGTAGGCTTCGGCGTTTTCGCGCACACCCACCCACACGACGGAACGCCCGTTCTCATGGGCTTCCAACATGTGTTTGGTCGCGGTCTGCTCGTCGAAGCCAAAGAGCTTGCGCAGCACCATGACCGCATAAGACATGCGGGTGACGGCGTCGTTCAGGAAAACGACACGCCACGCGCGCGGCGACGCCATCTGGGTGGCGTCGTGCGCCGAGGGAGTTGAATGAGTTTTTTCAGCCACGACGATCAGACCCCGGCAAATGCGTCGCGCACGACGGCGGCGATGTGATCGGCGGCCTCGGCGACCGGAACCTTGATGACGTCCTTCTTCGACCGCCACTTGAGCTCGATGATGCCGGCCGCGAGGCCTTTGCCACCGATGGTGATGCGCAACGGAATGCCGATCAGATCGGCGTCCTTGAACTTCACGCCGGGACGCTCCTCACGGTCGTCGATGATGACGTCCGCGCCGGCCTTCTCGGCAACCTCGGCGAGTTGCTTCGCGAGGGCCGCGGGCTCGGCGACCGAAGGGTCGAGCAGCGTGATGATGATCTGGAACGGCGCGACCGCCCACGGCCAGATGATGCCGTCGTTGTCGTGGCTCTGTTCGATCACGGCCTGCAGCGTGCGGCTGATACCGATGCCGTAGCAGCCCATGACCATCGGGTGATTCTGCTTGGCGTCGTCGGTGTAAACCGCGCCGAACTTCTCCGAGTATTTCGTGCCGAGCTTGAAGATGTGTCCAACCTCGATGCCGCGCTTCACGGAGAGCGGCTGGCCGTTCTTCGGATCGGGCTCGCCCGGACGCACGCGGCGGAAATCGCCGAACTTCGTGATCGCGAGATCGCGGGTCACGTTGACGTTGCGCAGGTGGAAACCGTCCTTGTTGGCGCCGGTCGTGCCGTTGCCGATGAGGCGGATCGCGTGATCGGCAAAAATGCCGGCGAGCGCCGAGGGATCTTTGATGGAGCCCTTGACGGCACCGAGGCTGCCGGGCTTCGCGCCAAGGACCGGCTCGATCTCTTCGGCGGTGGCGGGACGCGTGAGCGTAAAACCGAGGGAGCCGAGCTTGGCCTCCTCGAGTTCGTCGTTGCCGCGCAGGATCACGACGAACGGTTTGCCGTCGCCGATGAAGACGAGGGTTTTAAACTGCTGGTCGGCCTTCACGCCGTAGGGCGCGGCTTCGAGCGCGGCGATGGTGACGACGCCGGGGGTGGCGAACTCCTCGACGGCGCCGACGGGCGCGGCGTCCACGAGGTCGGCGGGCACGAGGGCGCTGGTGGCTTTTTCGCGGTTGGCCGCGTAGCCGCTCTCTTCGTTGTAGATCACGTCGTCATCGCCGATTTCGGCGGGAACCATGAACTCGTGGGAGAAGCTGCCGCCCATCACGCCGGTGTCGGCCTCGACCGCGATGGCGGTGACGCCGATGCGTTTGAAGAAACGCGCGTAGGCGTCCTTCATGGCGAAGTAGCTCTTGATCGCACCCTCGTCGTTGGCGTCGAAGGAATACGCGTCCATCATCACGAATTCGCGGGCGCGCATCAGGCCGAAGCGCGGACGGATCTCGTTACGGAATTTGGTCGCGATCTGATAAAAGTTTTTCGGGAGATCGCGGTAGCTGGTGATCTCGTTCTTCACGAGCGGGGTGATGATCTCCTCGTGGGTCGGCCCGAGCACGAACTCGGGCTCGCGGGAGCGGCCCTTGTTGGCGCCGGCGTTGTCGGCGCGGAACATAATCTCGCGGGCGGCAGCCCAGCGTGGGCCCTGCTCCCAGTTGTCCACGGGATGGAGGTGGGGCATCCACAGCTCGATGGCGTCGGAAACCTCGAGTTCCTCGCGGCAGATCTGGGAGATCTTCTGCATGACGCGCAAACCGAGCGGCATGTAGGTGTAGAGGCCGCCGCCGAGCTTGCGCACGAGGCCGGCGCGCATGAGCAGTTTGTGGGAGGCGATCTCGGCGTCGGCGGGGCTGTCGCGGAGCGTGGAAATGTAGAACTTGGACCAAGTCTTCATGAAGTCGGCCAACGAAGCAGCCGACCCGCCGCGGGGCAAATGTTATTCACGGGCTTCTTCAGTCGGGGCCGCTCCCTCCTTGCCTTGGCCCGGCCGCCGCCTTCACTCGCCCGCATGTCCAATCCGCTCAACCGGAAGCCCTGGCCCATGAAGTGGGTCGCCCTCGCGATCATCGCGTGCATCGTGCCCTACACGTGGCTCACGCTGCACTACCGCAAGGCGGGCCCGGCCTACCAGCCCTACGAGGACAGCAAGCAACGCGCCAACGTCCTGCGTCTGCTCGACGCCGGCTACCAGCGGATCAACGTCACCGCCGAGCGCCCCGCCGACCCGCAGCTCCTGATGCACGCCATGAAATCGCCCGCCACCGTGACCCCGGCCCCCGGCGGACTGACCGAGGCGCTCGACGTCGCGCTGGTCGAGGTCCCCGAGTTGCCCGTCACCTTCAGCTCGGTTTCCGCTTCTGGCGAAACCACTGCGCTGCTCCCCTATCCCGTCCTATTCACCTGCACATTGGGCGACCAAAAACACCAGCTCGGTGGCGCCCAAGTATTCGTGCGTGGCAAGAGTGTTGTGATCGTTCCCCAATTCGAGCCGCTCAACGGCGAGCTCACCGCGCGCTCCAAGGAAAGCCCCGTCGTGATCACCATCCCGGGCGGCACCTTCGCCGCCGGCCGCTACACCCTGCACCTCGCCGGCAAGGAGCAGTCGCGGCAATGGACGGTCGAGGTGCGGTGAGCTCAGAAGGCGTCAAAATTAAATTCTCCGAGTAGGCCGCGAGCTTGCTCGCGCTTCGAACCGCGCCTGCATCCACCGTCGCTCTGCAAGCTATGGTGGACAAGGCAGGCGGCCTACACCCTCCTTCGAGTTGCCAGCTTCGTCGCCTCGATGACGACCACGGTGTTGCCGGCCTGCGCCCGCCAGAGAATATTCCAGCCCGCGAGCGTCATGCCATAGGTCCGCGCGGGATCGTCCTGATAAGCCGGATGATGATCGAGACGCAGCATCTGGCGCAGCAGTCGCGTGGTCGCTTCACCCAGCGCGGCGGCGATATCCGCCGGGATCGTCACCGCCGATTCGTCGCGCGCAAACGGTGCCTCTCGCACCCAGTCGGCCCGCGCGTCGGGCAGCGCCTCGCACCACGGGATGTAGGGCTTGATGTCGTAAACGGGCGTGCCGTCCGCCATGTCCACGCCGCCGACGCGCAGCGCGCCAGCCTCGACCGCGAGCAATCGCACCAGCGAGAGTCCGAGTCCGTTGGGCCGGTTGGGCGCGCGCGAGGCAAACACCCCCACCCGCTCGTTGCCGCCGAGACGCGGCGGCCGCACCGTGGCCGCGCCGGTCCACGGGGGATTCTGGTGGAAACCAGTCACCAACCACACGTGTGAAAACGCCTCCAGTCCGCGGATGAAATCGGGCGGGGCGAACTCCGGCAGAAACTCCACGCGGCCCTCCGCCTCGGGAATGAGTCCGCTTTGGCGGGGCACGCCGAACTTTTCGACAAACGGCGTGCGCAGGATCGCGACCGGGGACAACGCGTGGCGCTCGCTCATGGCCGCGCCTCAGGCCAGCAGTTCCTCGGCGTGGGCCAGCGCGCTCTTGGCCGTGCGGTCGCCCAGCATGCGGGCCAGCTCGCTCACGCGGGCCTTCCGGTTGGCCTGGATCGGCGCGATGGTGACCACCGCGCGGTCCTTCGACTGGTCCTTCTCGACGACCAGATGGCTGTCGCCCTGCGCGGCGACCTGCGGAAGGTGGGTGATGCAGAGCACCTGGTGGCCCTTGGAAATGCCAGCCATTTTCTCACCGACCACGCGGCCGATCTCGCCGCCGACGTTGGCGTCCACCTCGTCGAACACGAGGACGGGCACGTCGTCGAGGTCGGCCAGCACGGTTTTCAATGCCAGCATGACGCGGGCGAGTTCACCGCTGGAAGCGACCCGGTTGAGCGGCAGGGCCGGTTCGCCGACATTGGGCGAAAACAAAAACTCCACGCCGCAGTCACCGGCAGGTCCGAGTTGGTCGAGGGGCACGATGCGGATCTGGAAATCGGCCTTCTTAAAACCGAGCTGGGCGATACTGGCGGCGGCGATCTTGGCGAGCTCGCGCGAGGCTTTTTCGCGCAAGGTGCGCAGAACGGTCGCCTCTTTTCGGGCGGCGCGCTCAGCGTCGGCGATTTGTTTTTCGATGCGGATGAGCGTGCCCTCGAGATCGCCCTGGATTTCGAGCCGGCGGCGCATGTCGTCGCGCGCATCGATCACGGCGCGCAGGTCGCCGCCGTGTTTGCGCTTCACCTCGAGCCACGTGTTCATGTTGGCCTGCAACTGCTCGGCCTGCTCGGGATCAAAGTTGAAGGAACCGCACAGCACTTCAAACTCCGCGCCCAAGTCGGCCAGCTCGATACATGCGGCGGAAAGGCGGTCGGCCAGCGCTTTGCTGGCGGGGTCGAGGTTTTCGAGCTGACGCGCCTCGCGCACGAGACCGGCGACGCGGCCGGTGGCGCCGTCCTCGCCGGTGAGCCCGTTGGCCAGCGTCGAGGCGAGCGAGGTGAGCTCCTGCGCCTTGCTCAGGCGCTGGAAATCGCGTTCGAGCGCCTCGATGGCCTCGTCGGTCAGGTCGAGCGCGTCGAGCCGCGCGAGCTGGTTTTCCAAAAACTTGATCTGGTCCGGCGAGAGCTTGGTCTCGCGGGCGATGCGTTCGCGCTCGGCGAGCAGATCGCGCCACACGCGGTATTTCACCTCGTAAGCCGCCAGCGCGTCGCCGGCGCGGCCGTAGAGATCGAGCAGATCGAGCTGGCAGCTTTCCTTGAGCAGACGGCGCGGCTCGCTGGGGCCGTGGAAATCGATCCACGCCTCGCCGAGACGCTGGAGCGCGGCGAGCGTGGCGAGGCCACCGTTGACCGTGACCTTGGGGGCTTTTTCGCGCGGGAGGCTGCGCTTCAGGATGAGAATGCCGTCCTCGCACGGAGGCAGGTCGAGCTCGGCCAGGAGCGCGTTGATGGCCTTCGGCTTTTCAAAATAGAGGGATGCCTCGACCTCACACGCGGGCGCGCCCTGGCGGATGAGGGTCTTGTCGGCTCGTTCGCCGGCCAGCAGCGACAGGGCGCCGAGGAGGATGCTCTTGCCCGCGCCGGTTTCGCCCGTGACGACCGTAAACCCCGCCTCGAAATCGAGGGCGACTTCTTCGAGCAGGGCGAGGTTCTTGATGCGAAGCGATTGGAGCATGGAGTCGTTTCGAGTGAGTTGGTTCGCCCGGCGCGGAGCAAGTCGGTTTGCGCAGCCCGGAGCGGCCGGCCAAAAGAATGAAAAACCTGAATAATTTTTCTTGCGGAGGTGCGGGTAAGTCCTGCTTACTCCGCGACTCGTTTTCGTCGGACCCATAGCTCAGTTGGTTAGAGCGTTTCGTTGACATCGAAGAGGTCACTGGTTCGAGCCCAGTTGGGTCCACCATTTTGGTAAAGCCGCCAACCTTAACAGGTAGGCGGCTTTTTCGTGTCCGGCCATGTAGCCCCGACCGATGGTCGGGGTGCCTGTAAATTTCCGTGGCCACGGAAGCCCGACCGACGGTCGGGCCTACATCAGGCCATCAACGCGCGGCGAACCACGCCAGCGCGGCCTCGCGGTCGGCGGCGATCTGGGTGCGTAGAGCCTCGACACCGTCAAACTTGCGCTCGGGACGCAGGAAACTCAGCCACTCGATGCTCACCTCGTCGCCCGTATCGAAGGGGCACGGCGCGAGCACATGGATCTCAAGACGAGGAATGACCGAATCCTCCACCGTCGGGCGCAACCCGTAGTTGGCCACGGCGGGGAGAGATCCGGAGGTCTTGTCGCCCGACACGCGCACCGCATACACGCCGAAACGCGGACGCAGGTCGGGTTCCCAGACGACGTTGAGCGTGGGGAAACCCAGCTTGCGGCCGAGCTGCTTGCCCGGCGCGACCACGCCCTCGGCGAAATAGGTGTAACCGAGCAACGCATTGGCCTCCTCCATCCGGCCCTCCTCGAGATAGGTGCGGATGCGCGTGCTGCTGATGGGCTCACCGTTCTGGTTGATGCGCGGAGCGCTCACGACCGCGATGCCGTATTGTTTTCCCTCGGCCACGAGCAGACCGATGTCGCCGCGACGACCGCGGCCGAAGCGCCAGTTTTCACCGACGTAGATCGTGGTGAGCGAAGGCAGCGCCTGCTTGAGACGCGGCAGGAACTCCTCCGCCTCGATGCTGGCGTAGGCGGCATCGAAAGGTTGTGAAATCACCGCATCGACGCCGAGCCGGGCGAGCTGACGGTTTTTCAACGCGGGCGTCATGATGAGCCGCACGGCCTTGTCGGGCCGGAACAGCCGGCTTGGATGAGGCCAGAACGTAAGCACGGCGGCGATGCCGCCGCAGCGGCGCGCCGAGTGCACGGCCGCCTCGATCACCGCGTGGTGGCCGAGGTGGACGCCGTCAAACATGCCGATCGCCAGGTGCAACGGCCGCGCCGGCAATGCGGCCGAGGCGCGGGCGATGTCATCGAACTGGAGCAGCGACGGACTCATGGGAACCGGTGCGGGTCGCGGAAACCATCAGCCAAAGGCCACGCTCGGTGCGGCCTCGTGGGCGGGGATCAGCACCGCGTCGATCTCGGCGGGCGTCATTTTCTGCAACTGCTCCAGCGTGACCGCGTGCGACACGTTGAGCGAACCGGACGAGATGCGGCGGAGCGCCTTCAGATGCGCGCCGCAGCCGAGACGCTGGCCCAGGTCGTGGGCGAGCGTGCGCACGTAGGTGCCCTTGGTGCAGAGCACGCGAAAATCGATCTCGGGCGACTCCCAGCGCGTGAGGTCGTAGTTGATGACGCGGATGAAACGCGGCTCGCGCTCCACCTCTTCACCGGCTCGGGCGCTCTTGTAGAGGGGTTTCCCGCCGATCTTTATGGCGGAGAACATCGGGGGCGTCTGGTATTGGTCGCCGAGGAAACCGGCGAGGGCCTTGCGCACGTCGTCCTCGGTGAGCGCGGGCACAGGCTGCGTCGTGAGGATCTCTCCCTCGGCATCCTGCGTGTTGGTGGTCTCGCCGAGCTTGATGGTGCCGGTGTATTCCTTCTCCACGCTCATCAGGTATTGCGAGAGGCGCGTGGCCTTGCCGACGAGCATGACGAGCAGGCCGGTCGCCATTGGGTCAAGCGTGCCGGCGTGGCCGATGCGCTTCATCTTGAGGATGCCGCGCAGGCGGGCGACGACGTCGTGAGACGTGTGCTCGCCGGGTTTGTCGATGAGCAGCACGCCGTCGTATTCGTGGGCGGGCGGGCGGATCACGGGGCGGATTTTTTCAACGCATCGACCGCGGCGATCTGCTCGGTCAACGCGGCGACCAAGCGCGACTGGAAGTCGGCGACGGTCACGTTTTTGAGATTGAGACCGGCGGCGCAGGCGTGGCCGCCGCCGTTGAAACCGGCGGCGACGCGGTCCACGCGGTAGATCGGGTCCTTGGAGCGGAGGCTGCCTTTGATGGCGACGCCCTGCTCCTCGATGAGCACGCCGATCTCAACACCTTCGATGGAACGCGCGTAGTCCACGAGACCCTCGGCATCCTCCGGCGTGGTGCCGGTGGCGGCGTAGATGCCGTTGGGCAGCGTGCCGATGCAGACGCGGCCGCCGCATTCGTAGCGGAGCGAGGCGAGGAAGCGCTGCAGGAGCTCGAGTTTGCCCGGAGTCTCACGCTCGTAGAGTTCGGCGGCGGCGGCGGCGGGCCGGGCACCGCGGGCCATGAGCTCGGCCACGATCAGAAACGTGCGGCGTGAGGTGGAGTTGAAACGAAACTGTCCGGTGTCGGTCGCGATGCCGGCGTAGAGCGACTGGGCCGCCTGCGCATCGATCGGCAGATGGTGGTCGATGAAAAGACCGGCGAGGATCTCGGCGGTCGCGCACGAACCCACGTCGATGAAATTGTGCTCGGCGAAACCGACGTTCGACAAGTGGTGGTCGATGTTGGCGAACGGCGCCGGGAAGCGCTGCTTGAACTTCTCCCCCGCCCTGCCCTGGTCGGCGCAGTCCACGTAGATCGCGGTGAGATCGCCCTCGGGCAGTCCGTCAAAGTTCACCAGCGGCGTGTCGCCCACGGCGAACAGGATGCGGCGGGGAACCGGGTCGGGATTGGCGCAGACGGCCTCGATTCCCATCGCCCGCAGCACGCGGGCCAGCGCGACCTCGGAGCCGATGCAATCGCCGTCGGGCCGGGCGTGCGAGACGATGACGACCAGGCGGTTTTCCAGCGAACGCAGGAACGCGGCGAAGCGGTCGTAGAACTCGGGATAGATCAACTCCACGACTTACTCCTTCTCGGGCGCGGGAGGTTGCGCGGCGTTGCGGGCCTTGTCCTGCGCGGCGATCTCGTCGAGGACGGACAGGATGCGGTTGCCGCGCTCGGTGGAGACATCGATCGAATAGGTGAAGTGCGGCATGTTTTTAAGCACGATGCGGCGGCCCAGCTCGAAGCGGAAATCCTTGGAGTTGTGCTTGAGCCAGCGGAGGCACTTGACCTCGTCCTCCTCGTCGCCGGTGACGGCTACGAAGACCTTGCCCTCGTGAAGGTCGGGCGAAACCTGGACGCCGGTGATGGTGATGGCCACCGCCTCGTCCTTGTAGATCGTGCGCAGGATGGCGCTCAGCTCGCGCTGGATGAGCTCGTTGACGCGAAGGGTGCGGGTGGACATGGGAAAAGGCTAGCAGCCAGCCACCTGATGTGGCTAGCCGCTAGTAAGACTGAATCAAAGAGCGGCGCGGACCTTGGTGATCTCGTAGCACTCGATGACGTCACCGATCTCGTAACCGTTGAAGTCGCCGAGCTTGATGCCGCACTCGATGCCGGCGCGGACTTCGTTGGCGTCGTCCTTGAAGCGCTTGAGCGTGCTGACCTTGCCCTCGAACACGATCTCCTTCTTGCGGCGGAGACGGGCGGAGGCGTTGCGGGTGATCTTGCCTTCGGTGACCAAGCAACCGGCCACAAAACCCTTGGCGAGCGGGAACGTCGCACGCACTTCGGCGGCGCCGGTCTTGGTCTCCTTGAGGTCGGGATCGAGCAGGTCGGCCATCATGTCGCGGACCTTGTCGGCCAGCTCGTAGATGATGCCGTAGGTCTCGATGCGCACACCATGGTGCTTGGCGACGGCGGTGACGCCGTTCTCGAGCTTGGTGTTGAAACCGATCACGACCGCGCCGGCGGCGCTGGCCATGAGGATGTCGGTCTTGGAAACGAGGCCGACCTCGATGGACACGATCTCGAGCGAGACCTTGTTGCTCTTGATGTTCTCGAGGACGTTGCGCACGGCCTCGGTGGAGCCGAACACGTCGGTCTTGACGATGACCTTGAGCACCTTGGCCTGGGTGGCGGCGATGTTGGCGAACAGGCTCTCGACGGAGACTTCCTTCGGGGCGGCGTCGGCGGCGCCGACGCTCTTGCGAATGAGATGCTCGGCCTCCTCGGCGAGGTTCTCGGCCTCGCGGGCGTTTTTGGCGGACTTGAACTCGGCGCCGCTGTCGGGCGCGCCGGACCAGCCGATCACGCGGACGGGCGTGGCGGGCGGGGCCTCCTTGAGGTTCTTGCCGGCGTCGTCGAACATGGCGCGCACCTTGGCCCAATGCGGGCCGCACACGATGGAATCGCCGACGCGGAGCGTGCCGCGCTGGACGATGACGGTGGCGAGCGGACCGCGACCGACTTCGATCTGCGACTCGATGATGACACCGCTGGCCTCGGCCTTGGGATTGGCCTTCAGCTCAAGCACGTCGGCCTGAAGAAGAATCATGTCCAGCAGATCGCTGATGCCGGTGCCCTTGATGGCGGACACGGGCACGGTGACGGTCTCGCCACCCCAATCTTCGGGGGCGATGTTGCGCTCCTGCATCTGCTGCTTCACGCGCTCGATGTTGGCGCCCTTCACGTCCATCTTGTTGACGGCCACCATAAGGGTGACGCCGGCGTTCTGGGCATGCTTGAGGGCCTCGTCGGTCTGCGGCATGAAGCCGTCATCGGCGGCGACCACGAGGACGGCGATGTCGGTGACATCGGCGCCGCGGGCGCGCATCTTGGTGAAGGCGGCGTGGCCCGGCGTGTCGAGGAACGAGATCTTGCGACCGGAGTGTTCGATTTGATACGCGCCAATGTGCTGGGTGATGCCACCGGCTTCGCCGGCGGCGACGTCGGCCTTGCGGATGGCGTCAAGCAGCGAGGTCTTGCCGTGGTCAACGTGACCGAGAATGCAGACGACCGGAGGACGCGGGGCGAGGTTCTGGACCTCGGCCTCGGCGGCGGCCTTTTCCTTGTCCTTGGCCTTTTCCTTGGCGGTCTGCTGGGTCTGCTGCTGGGCCTCGCCGCGGTGCTTGATCTCCAGCAGGAAGCCGTGCTTCTCGCCGACCTTGATCGCAACGGGCTCGTCGATCGCCTGGTTCATCGAGGCGAAGATACCCATCTCCATGAGCTCGGAGATGAGCTTGAACGGCTTCATGCCAAGCGCGGTCGCGAAATCGCGGACGATGATCGGCGGCTTGAGATGGATGACCTTGATGTCGCCTTCGGTCGTGATGGTGGCGGTCTGCGCGGGAGGCGTGACTGGCATCGCCGGATTGCCCGGGGAGGACACGACGGCAGCGGGCTTCGGGACGCCGGGCAGCGGCATTGGGGCGCGGGGCGCGGAAACAACCGGCGCGGGCATCGGGGGAGCCGACGGACGGGAAACCTGCGGCAACACGGGAGCCGGACGCGGCGCGGAAGCCACGGCGGGCGCCGGCGTCATCGGACGCAAAGGCGCCGGAGCGGAGACCACGGCCGGACGCGAAACCACGGGGACCGGCGCAGGTGAGGCGGCCGGACGCGGGGGCGGCTGCGGCATCGAGACCGGACGAGGAGCGGACACCGACGTGATCGGAGCCGGCATGGACACCGGGCGCGGAGCGGACACGGGGGCGGGCGCCGAGACCGGAGCCGGGGAAGCGGCGGCGGCCTGAGCGGCCTTGGCCTCGACCTTTTCACGCACGACATCCTCGGCGCTCTTGACGGCGGGAACCTTGTGCGGCGCGGGAGCGGCCTCGGGGGCCGGAGCCGGAGCGGGGGCGGCGGCAGCGGACGCCGCGGCCTTGGCGGCGAACTCCTTCTCGATCTCCTCTTCGTAGATCTTGTTGAGGGTGCTCGATACCGACTTGGTGTCCGCAGAAACGAAGCCGCGCTCCTTCAGCAAGGCCAACATGTCCTTGCCCTCCATGTTATGACGTTTGGCGAGTTCGTGAATGCGGATGCTCATTAAATAATTGGCGGCTGATGAAAAGGTGGCGGCGGACGTGACGGCGCAGCTTATTGCGCGCCGCCGACGCTGGAAATGATGGAAGCAGCTTCGTCGGAGGAGAAACCGGCATCGACAAGATCGTCGGCGCCGACGCCCTCGAAGGCGGCGGGAGAGTTGATACCGATGGCGACCAGACGCTCGGCCAGACCGGCCTCGATGCCGAAGGTCTTCACCAAGGCGCCGATGGCGGTCGCGCGCGGGTCGGTGGACACGGCGTGGAACTCCTCGATGTCAAGGCGCCAGCCGATCAGGCGGGAGGTAAGACGGGCGTTCTGGCCCTTGCGGCCGATGGCGATGGCGAGATCCTCGGTGGCAACCTTGAGCAGGATGCGATGGGTCTTCTCGTCGAGAATGATTTCGCGCGGAGCGGCCGGTTTGAGCGCCTCGATCACCATCTGCTTCGGGTCGGCGAAGTAGTTAATGATGTCGATCTTCTCACCGTTGAGCTCGCGCACGATGGTCTTCACGCGGGCGCCGCGGGCGCCGACGCAGGCGCCGACCGGATCGACCTTGGGGTCGGTGCTGGTGACGGCGATCTTGGTGCGATAGCCGGGCTCGCGGGCGAAGGCCTCGATCTTGACGGTGCCGTCGGCGATCTCGCCGACTTCCACCTCGAACAGGCGGCGGACGAATTTGGGACTGGCGCGGGTGAGCATGAGCTCGGGGCCGCGCGGCGTGCTGTCGATGGAGAGCAGCAGGCAGCGGATGCGGTCGCCGGGCTGGTATTCCTCGCCGGGGACCTGTTCCTTGCCGGGAAGCACGGCCTCGGCCTTGCCGAGATCGATGAAGATGTCGTTGCGCTCCTTGCGGCGCACGGTGCCGGTGACGATGTTGCCGACCACGTCCTTGAAGTCGTCGTAAATGCGGTCCTTCTCGAACTGGCGCAGGCGCTGCATCACGGCCTGACGGGCGGTTTGCGCGGCGATGCGGCCGAGCGTGGACGGATCCAGTTCCTTCTCGACGAACTCGCCGAGCTGCACGCCGGGCTTGAGCGCCTGGGCCTTTTCGACGTGGATTTCGAGGCGCGGATCGCTCACGGAATCGACCACCTTCAAAAGCGTCCAGGCATGGAGCTGGCCGTTCTTCGGATTGATCTCGATCTTGAGCTCCTGCCCGGCGCTAACACCCTTGAGGGCAGCAGTTTTGATGGCATTGACGATGGCCGCAATCATGTCGGCACGGCCAATGCCCTTCTCTTTCTCCATGTATTCGAGAACTGAAAGAATTTCGCTGCTCATAGGATATGTAATTAGGAAAAAAAAGGCGGGCCGAAGGGCCCACCTTTTGGAAAGTGAACGTTGTTAGAAAGGGTCAAGGTAGCTGGTGAGGCAAAATCTTGTCAAGTCCCGCGCCCACCGAGGAGAAATCGCGCTACCTTTGCTTTTCCGCCTCACGAGCCAGCATCCAGCCCAACAACCCCTGAACCGGTCCCTGCGACACCGGCCGGTCCCGGCCGGCAAACACCCCGAGGTCGCGCAGCACCCGCTCGACCGCCTCAGGGGCATCGCCGGCATACCAACCGGACCAAGCCGCTTCCAGGCCGAGTCCGGTTTCCGCCGTGAGCAACGGCAACAGTCCGTCGCCCACCAAGTTGTCAAAGCGACTCCCGACCACCACGTCGGCGCAAAGTTCGTCGCATAAACCGGCGCGCAAACGCGTCAGACCCGCCTCACGCCTCCACGCGCCCACATCGTCGCCGGACCGGACAGGCGCCTCCGCAAGCCCGCGCAGGGCGACACTGTCCCGCAGGAGTTCGGGCCAGTCCGGCCGCGCCGCGCACCACTCCGCATATTGGCGCAACCGCAGCCGCGGATGATTGAGCGGACGCACACCCTGCAGGTTCCAGCGCCCGGACAACACGGCAAACACCTCCTCCGGATCGATCCGCCGCGCCGCCCATTCGCCGAGCGGCCACGCCGTCGCAGCCGACAGCATCGGCGCGCGATTAAACCGGTAGCCCAGGATCTCCATCGCCGCGTGGTGACACGCCCCCTCCCACCCCAGCCGGCGGATCCGCTCGCGGGCGAAATGAACCTTGGTTCGCCAGCGCTCCGACGCATGGCCGCGCAACAGCGTATCCAGTTCTTCGCGACCGAGCGCGCCCAGCATCTCTTGCGCATAATGCAGCGGACGCCCCGCCAGCTGCTCCATGGCGTCGTCGGCCGCGTATTCCTCCAGGCCGCGGTGCAGAAGCGGCAGCAGGCACAGAATCGGAATCAGCCGGCCGGCCGAGCCTCGCGTAAACTTTTCCTCACAGGGAAACAGCACGGCATGCAGCACCACGCCGTCATAGGCCGGATCGGCGGCGTGTCCGTGCGCGGCCCAGTCTTTCGCATGCAAGTGAAGCTCGACGGCTCCCGTCACCTCCACCCCGCCGACCACCAGGCGGGCTTCGTCAAAATCCGGTCCGCCGAGGTGATTCCACCGTCCGGGATGCAACACCTTGAGCGCACGTCCGTCCGCGGTTCGGGCGGAGAACCCGTCAAAGTCTCCGCGTTGCCAGATTTTCTGCAGCAGGCGTTCGGGAAAGGAAAACGCGCCATAGAGGCCCTGCACCTCGGCAACGGCACCGGCGGTCTCGGTCGTGGCGGACGATGACGGGCGGTTGCTCATGTGCGTCGTCGCCAGTCCTGCGCATTGGCGCGGTTCAGTCCAGTCACCTTTGTGGAGAGTCGCTGCTCCGCCCGTTCGACGCGCGCCAGCAAATCCATCGGAGGCACCCACACGGCACCGGTCGCTTCGATGGTGCTGCGCTCGGCCTGATCGCCCGTGGCCACTTCGCAGGCCGAGGCGTCGGGCGAGCGCCCGACCATTTGCTCGATCACGTCGTCCGCCGTGAGTGACGACGGCGTGTAGACCACCGAGAACGTCGCCTGGCGCGACGGATGCTCGACGACGATTTCCCGTCCCCGCCCGTCGATCACCACGGTGACGCGCATCGATTCCGCGTCATGGATCGCACCGAGCCGTTGGACGAGTTGCGAGCGGGCGGCGTCCCGGTCGCGTTTCAGCAACGCGCGCATGTCGGGCCACGCATGAAGCACGTTGGCCGCATCGACGAGGAGGTGTTTTTCAAACGCCACGCGCACGACGCTGGCCGGACGCGGATACGGATCAACGCAGGAGTGACGAAAACTCACCAAACCCAAGTCCACCGTCCGCCATCGCAGGCCTCCCGCACACCCACTCCTTCAAGAAAGCTCGACAACCCGCCCGCCGCCGGAGGATTTTCGCGGGCGTTCCGATTCGGAGAGGTGGCAGAGTGGTCTATCGCGACGGTCTTGAAAACCGTTGGGCCGAAAGGTCCCGGGGGTTCGAATCCCTCCCTCTCCGCCATTTTCACCAAAGGCGAAAAAGACCGGATGGCGAAGGGCTTTCGTGTTTTGCTGACTTGCGCCAGAAATACGCACCCAGCACCCTCGTCACTTACCCATGAAGAAAGCCCTCATCACCGGTATCACCGGACAAGACGGGTCCTACCTCGCCGAACTGCTGCTCGCCAAAGGCTACGAGGTGCACGGCGTCATCCGCCGAGCCTCCACGTTTAACACCAGCCGTATCGACCACCTTTACACCGATCCGCATGTGAACGGCGTAAAATTGTTCCTGCACTACGGCGATCTGGCCGACTCCGTGCAGATGGTGAAGCTGCTCTACCAGCTCCAGCCCGACGAGGTCTACAATCTCGGAGCCCAGTCCCACGTGCGCGTCTCCTTCGACGTTCCCGAATACACCGGCGACGTCGTCGGCCTCGGTGCCCAGCGCATCCTCGAAGCCATCCGCGAGGCCGGCCTCGTGGAAAAAGTCCGCTACTACCAGGCCTCGTCGTCCGAAATGTTCGGCAAGGTGCAGCAGATCCCCCAGACCGAGAAGACCCCGTTCTGGCCCCGCTCGCCCTACGGTTGCGCCAAGATGTATGCCCACTGGCTCACGGTGAACTACCGCGAGTCCTACAACCTGCACGCCTCCAGCGGCATTCTTTTCAACCACGAGTCGCCCCGCCGCGGCGAGACCTTCGTCACCCGCAAGATCACCCGCGCGGTCGGCCGCATCAAACTCGGCCTGCAACAGGACCTCTACCTCGGCAACCTCGACGCCCGGCGCGACTGGGGCTACGCCAAGGAATACGTCGAGATGATGTGGATGATGCTCCAGCAGGACCAGCCCGACGACTACGTGGTCGGCACCAACGAGACCCACAGCGTGAAGGAATTCTGCCAGGTGGCCTTCGCCCGCGCCGGACTCGACTGGGAGAAATACGTCAAATACGACCAGCGCTACGAGCGTCCCGCCGAGGTGGAACTTCTCATCGGTGATGCCGCCAAGGCCAAGAAGCAGCTCGGCTGGGAACCCAAGGTGCGCTTCAAGGAACTCGTCGAGATCATGGTGGACCACGACCTCGATCTCGCCAAACGCGAGGCCCAGGTCGCCAAGCTCCCCAAGCCGTAAGCGGGCCGGAAATTCCAAACACCAAAAGTCCAAACTCCAAAGAAAGCCTCCCAACCCGCCTCTGCATTTGGCGTTTGGTTCTTTGGAGTTTGGGATTTTTCATCCCATGAAGCTCTACATCGCAGGTCACAACGGCATGGTCGGCTCCGCGCTCGTGCGCCGCTTCCAGCGCGAGCCGGGCGTCACCCTCCTGCTGCGCTCGCGCAACTCACTCGACCTCACCTCGCAGACCGCCGTGGAGGCGTTCTACGCCGCCGAAAAGCCCGACGTCGCCATCATCGCGGCGGCCAAGGTCGGCGGGATTCACGCTAACAACACCTACCCGGCCGACTTCCTCTACGAGAACCTCGCGCTGGCGGCCACCACGATCCATGGTGCCTACCGTCATGGCGTAAAGCGCCTGCTCTTCCTCGGCAGTTCTTGTATCTATCCGAAGCACGCGCCCCAGCCGATGCCTGAAAGCTGCCTGCTCACCAGCGAACTCGAGCCGACCAACGAGGCCTACGCCATCGCCAAGATCGCCGGCCTCAAGCTCGCCCAATACTACCGCAAGCAGCATGGCGTGCTCTTTCACTCGGCCATGCCCACCAACCTCTACGGTCCGGGCGACAACTATCATCCGCAAAATTCTCACGTCCTGCCCGCGCTCATCCGCCGCTTCGACGAGGCCCGCGCCTCCGGAAAGAGCGAGGTCGTCGCCTGGGGCACCGGCACGCCCAAACGCGAGTTCCTCCACGTGGACGATCTCGCCGATGCCTGCGCCTTCCTGCTTAAGCACGACAACCCGCCCGACTGGATCAACGTCGGCACCGGCACCGACGTGACCATCAAAGAGCTCACGGAGTCCGTCGCGTCCGTCACCGGTTTCACCGGCAAGATCACTTGGGATTCCACCAAGCCCGACGGCACGCCGCGCAAGCTCATGGATGTGTCCAAGCTCTCCGCGCTCGGCTGGAAAGCCCGCATTCCGCTGCGCGAAGGCCTGGAAAAAACCTACGCCGCATTCGTCGCCGAGCGCGCCGCCGGCACGCTTCGCACGTAAGTCCCTGGATTGAGGACACAAAAAAACGCGGACCGGAAAGTCCGCGTTTTTTGTGATCAAAGTTTGGCCGCAGCCGGTTCGTCCACGAGCCACACCACGCGGTCGGCGCAGGTTTTCAAAATCTGCGACGGCACGTTGGTCGGATCGTAGGGGCCGCGCATCACCCGATGCAGGGCCTCGGCTTTGCCGGCGCCGAGCGTCATCACCACGATAAGTCCGCACTGACGCAGACCCGTCGGCGTGATCGTCAGACGCCAGCCCTTGCCAGGGACTTCCTGGCCGCCGAACGGCAGGCCACCATCATCCGCGAGCAGGGGCGTGCCGGGGAAAAGCGACGCGGTGTGGCAGTCGTCGCCCATGCCGAGGAAACACACGTCGTAGGCGCGCGCCGGACCGGCGAGGATCAACATCGTGCGGCGATACGCCTCGGCCGCCTCCGCGACCGGCCAGGCGACCATCCACGGATGGCGGCGGTCGGTGGGCACCTCAAGCGGAGCAAAAAGCTGACGCTCGGCGTTGCCGAAGTTGCTCTCACCGCTGCTGAGGAGCACGTGACGTTCGTCGCTCACGGTCCACTCGATGGACGCGGCCTGCGCCGGCGTGATCTTTTTGTCGGCCACGAGCCACTGATACCACTCCTTGGGCGTGCCGCCGCCAGTCAGCGCCCAAAGGAAGCGGGACCGCTCCGTCTTGGCGCGGGCGGTCAGACCCAGGTCGAGCGCCTGTTGAAACAGTTCGGGCTTGGAGCCGACGATGACGCGGCCGTAGTCAGACTTCACTTCACGCATGGTCGGATAAATCAGAAGAACATCGCCTCACCCAACGCGGCCTCGGGACTGAGCAGGCTCACCGCCGTCGGGAGCGTGGTCTTGCCGGTGCCGTAGTCGGCCTCAAATTTGCCGCTGCCATGCTCCAGATCGCCGCACCAGTGGAACCGGTGGGCGTTGGCGTAGTTGAAATCCAACTCGAACGACGCACCGGCGGCATTCTCCTTTAGCGTGACAGCGACATCTTTCGCACCGCAGGCGGTGAGACGATCCGTGAGCCACTTCGCGAGCACGCGGGCCTCGGCGGCGACCGCCGGGGTGTGCACGAGGGTGACGCCGGTCAAGCCCTCGACAATCTTCGCCGGAGCATAGGCGCTGAGGAACTGGCCGATCGTCTGACGCACGGGCAGTAGGCGGGCATGGGCGAGATCGCGCACCGCCTCGGGCTTGGGCCAGGGGAACGTGAGCGCGTCGGCGGGCACCAGCGCGCTGTCGAGCAGCACGCGCTTCGAACGGCTGAGCAGGAAGTTGAACTGGCTGATGCGCGCGCTGGAGATGAAGCGGTGCGCCCAGTAGTAGAGCGGCAGGTCGGTCGAAAGGCAGATGGACACCTGGTTCTCCACGAACGGACGCGAGCTCGGCGGATAGTTGAGCATCACGAATTCGCAGCAGCGCGTGTCGCCCTTGGATTTGCCGAGGTGGCACTCGCCGTAGATTTTGGCGCGCATCTCGGTCTCCTTGGTGTCGTCGGGCATCGGACAGAGCACGACGACGCGGCACGGATAACGGCGCGAAAAACGCACCGCGGTCTGGAACTGCTCGGTCGCGTCGGCGACCGTCGTCTGCAGGCCGAACTGCACCACAAAGTTGACCTGAGTGGCCTTGGCCGCGTCGTGCTGGGGCGCCGGACCGCCGGAGGCGGCGGTGTCGTCCCACATCTTGGTGAGGCGGTTTTTGATCGAGCCGACCGGAACTTCGATGCCCGGCAGCACGTTGAAAATCTCGGACATGGCGAGGGGTTACGGCTGACGCCAGACGTGGTTGTTCTTGGCAAGCAGGGCGTCGGCGTCGGCCGGGCCCCACGAACCCGCGGGATAGCTGTCCATGCCGGCGCGACCGGCGGCGGCCCAAGCCTTGAGCACCGGGGTGTAGAGTTTCCACGAGGTCTCGGCCTCGTCGCCGCGGATGAAGAGCGTGCCGTCACCGGTCATGGCGTCGAGCACGAGGCGCTCGTAGGCCTCGGGCGTGTTGGAGCCGAAGGTCGTCGAGTAGTGGAAGTTCATCTTCACCGGCTGGGTGCGGGTCTCGAGACCGGGGACCTTGCCGTTGAGCACCAGGCTCAGGCCCTCGTCGGGCTGGATCTGGAACGCGAGGGTGTTGGGAGCGAGGTTGAAGCGCGCGTCCTCGGCGAACAACGTGCCCGGGGGACGCTTGAAGTTGACGGCGATCTCCGTGACGCGGCGGGCCATGCGTTTGCCCGAGCGCAGGTAGAACGGCACACCCTGCCAGCGCCAGTTGTTGATCGAGAGACGGATGCCGGCGTAGGTCTCGGTGGCGGACTGGGGATTGATGCCCTCCTCCTCCAGGTAACCCTTCACGGCCTTGCCGCCCATCATGCCGGCGGCGTATTGCGCGCGGACGACGTCGCCGCGGGGGCTGAGGTCGAGCGGCTGGATGGCGCGGAGAAGTTTCACCTTCTCATCGCGGATGGCCTCGGCGTCGAGCGACACGGGCGGCTCCATCGCGGTGAGCGCGACGAGCTGCATCGTGTGGTTTTGAATCATGTCGCGGAGCGCGCCGCTCTGCTCGTAGTAGCCGCCGCGGGTGCCCACGCCGACCTCTTCCGACACGGTGATCTGGACTGAGTCGATGTAGTTGCGGTTCCAGAGCGGCTCGAAAATCGAGTTGGCGAAACGCTGCACCAGCAGGTCCTGCACGGTCTCTTTGCCGAGGTAGTGATCGATGCGGTAAACCTGATGTTCCTCGAGCACCTGGCGGATCGTCTTGTTGAGCGCGAGGGCGGAGTCGAGGTCCTTGCCGAAGGGTTTTTCGATGATGACCTTCGTGTGATGGGGCTTGCCGAGATACTTGGAGGCAAGGCCGCTGGCGCCGAGATTCAGGAGAATCGGGGCGAACACGGACGGGGGCGTGGAAATGTAGAACAGCGTCTGCACTTCGCGACCGAGCTTCTTCTCGATGTCGGCGATGTGCGCGGCGAGGCGGTCGAAGGCCTCTTTTTCATCATAACCGCCGGCGACGTAGGTCGTGCGGTCGGCGACGCGGCTCCAGACCTCCTGGTTCAGCTCGCGGCGGGAGAACTCCTTGATGGCGTCCGTCGCATCCTTGCGGAACTGCTCGTCGGGGATCGCCTTGCGGCCGTAGCCGACGAGGAAGAAATCAGCCGGCAACAGATTGTCGTAGCTGAGATTGTAGATCGCAGGAATCAGCTTGCGGGCGGTGAGGTCGCCCGAGGCTCCAAAAATGACGACGACCGTGGGCGCACTGCCACGATGTTTGCTGAGTCCCTGCAGGAACGGATGACGTTGAGCTTCGGCCATGGAACTTAGAATTTCGTCCGGCCCGACGCGGGCAAGCAAGGCTAATGCGGTGAATAATCCGCATCGATTAGCACAATTCCGCTCATGGTCTGTAGTGCTTCGAAAACAGCTCGATATTTTCGTAGTGGCGCACCTCCGCGCCGCCCGCCGCCACCGACACCTCGACCACGTCAAACCGGTAGGTGTGCGGCCGCGCGCGCAGCCGCCGCATGTAGGCGATCGCGGTGCGGCGCACGACCGCTTTCTTGCGCCCGTCCACCGCGTGATAGCCGGACACCAGCGCGCCGGCGTCGCGGGTCTTCACCTCGACGAACACCAGCACTTCGCCGTCCCGGCAGACGAGGTCGAGTTCGTCGCGACGGTCGCGGGGGTTGCGCCAGTTGCGGGCGACCACCGCGTAGCCTTTTTTTCGCAGGAACCCCGCCGCCAGTTTCTCGCCCCGCTCGCCGGTGGAAAACGACCGCAACCACGGCAGGCGTCCGAGCAGGGTTTTGATTCGTTGCCACATAGGCGTCGGCGCACTGGGCGAGTGCATTTTATTGTCATTGCGACCGTTCGCCACGGCTGGCAATTCTAGACTCCTCGGCATCCGCCAAAAACGACTCATGGCCACGTCTCCCGCCCTCGCCAACACCCTTCGCCGCTCCCTGCTGATCAAGGTCATCTCGAAGCCGACTCCCAGTCGCGAGGATGTCGCCTCCGTGATCGAGCTCACCGCCTCCAAGGTCGTCGAGGCCCTCCAGGCGCAGTCGATGACCCTCTATCTGGTCGAGGGCAACGACATCGTTTTCCGCCACGTGTATTACTCCCCGTCCATCTGGGGCAAGGACACCGCCAAGGAAAACCACTTCAAGGAAACCGCCGCGAAGCTGCTCGAGCTCAAGCTCCCCCTCGGCCGCGGCATCGTCGGCAAGGTCATCGCCGACGGCAAACCCGTCTTCTTCCGCAACACCGCGACTCAGGCGCCCATGATGCTCTCCATGGCGCAGACCACCGGCTTCGAGGTCCGCTCCATGCTCACCGTCCCTCTGCGGGCCGGCAACGTGACCATCGGCGCCATCCAGGTCCTCAACAAGGAGCCGTCCGCCGGCACGAGCGGCGAGTTCACCGACATCGACCTCACGCTCTTGCAGGAGGTCGCCGAATACTCCGCGGCGCTCATCCAGCGCATGATGGACCCGAAGTTCCAGCCGGAGCCCGACGACACCGCCAAGTTCATCTCCCGCCTCACCGGGCATCCGCTCGTCACCAAGGTCGAGGATCTCACCGTCGACGAGAACCTCGTCACCGCCATCGGCGACGCGATCATCCGCCGCGAACACATCTTCCCCTGCAACCGCACGTCGCCCAATTCCATCGGCGTGCTCATGACCAACCCCCTGGATTTCGCCCGCCGCGAAGCCTTCCAGCAGGCGACCGAGCTCATCATCGACGAGATCCACATCGCCTCGGCCCCGTTCATCGACTCCCTGGTCAAAAGGTATTTCAAGAACGACCCGGTCGCCAGCACCCACGACGTGGACATCTCCAGCGTCGCCGAGGTCATCAGCTCCGCCTACAGCGGGGACGGCACCGGCGAGGTGCGCATGGAGGATCTCGAGAACGAGGAGTCCGCCCCCGTCATCCAGCTCACCAACCGCATTATCGAGGACGCCTACATTTCCGGCGCCTCCGACATCCACATCGAGCCGCAGGAAAAGGAGCTCGTCATCCGCTACCGCATCGACGGCCTGTGCCAGGAAAAGCTCCGCCTGCCCAAGCAGGTCGCCAACGGTCTGGTCACGCGCCTCAAGATCATGTGCAACCTCGACATCGCCGAGCGCCGGTTGCCCCAGGACGGACGCATCGTCTTCAAGAAATACACCAAGAAAAACATCGATATCGACCTGCGCGTCGCCACCGGCCCGATGAACCACGGCGAGAAGGTGGTCATGCGCATCCTCGACAAATCGAAGAGCACCCTGCCCCTCACCGCGCTTGGCTTCTCCGACGAGAATCTCGCCAAATACCGCGAGTGCATCCGCCAGCCCTACGGCATGATCCTGCACTGCGGCCCGACCGGCTCCGGCAAGTCGATGACGCTCTACTCCGCGCTCGGCGAGGTGAACACGCCCGACGTGAACATCCAGACCGCCGAAGACCCCATCGAATACACGCTCGCCGGCATCAATCAGATGCAGATGAGCCGTCAGATCGGCCTCACCTTCGCCCGCGCCCTGCGGTGTTACCTGCGCATGGACCCGGACATCATCCTCGTCGGCGAAATCCGCGACGAAGAGACCGCGCAGATCGCCGTCGAGGCCGCGCTCACCGGCCACTTGCTCGTCTCCACGCTGCACACCAACGACGCGCCCTCCACCGTCGCCCGCATCGGCGAGATGGGCGTCGAGCCGTTCAACATCTCCGCCTCGCTCGTCTGCGTGTGCGCCCAGCGCCTCCTCCGCCGCGTCTGCAAAAACTGCAAGCAGTCCTACGAGCCCGAGGGTCGCGAAAAGAAAATCCTCGAGGAAGCCCTCGGCTGGAGCGGCCCCATCTTCAAGGCCAATCCCCAGGGCTGCCCGACCTGCAACGGCCTCGGCTACAAGGGCCGCGTCGGCATCCACGAGCTCATGATCAACAACGAGGAGCTCACCAACGCGATCAACAAGGAGGTCGAGGTCGCCGAGTTGAAGCGCATCGCCATGCGCACCGGCATGAAGACGCTCCACCAGGACTCCATCCTCAAGGTCAAGATGGGCCTCACCACCATCGAGGAGGCCCTGGCCAACGTCCCGCCCGACTTGGTCAAGTAACGCCCGCCCCGTTCTCCGCTCTGGACTCGCCGCCGACGGCGCTTAACTGTCGGCCCTTCCATGACCCTGATCGAAGACCTCCAATGGCGCGGCCTCCTCGCCGACTGCACCGACCTTGACGCGCTCTCCAAGCGCCTGAACGAAGGCCCCATCACGGTCTATTGCGGCTTCGATCCCACCGGCGACTCCCTCCACGTCGGCCACCTCATGGGCCAGCTCACCCTCGCCCGCTTCCAACGCGCCGGCCACCACGTCATCGCCCTCGCCGGCGGCGCCACCGGCATGGTCGGCGACCCCTCCGGCCGCTCCTCCGAGCGCAACCTCCTCACTCGCGAGCAGCTCGACCACAACATCGCCTGCATCAAGTCCCAGCTCTCCAGCCTCCTCGATTTCACGGCCGCCGCCAACCCCGCGCGCCTCGTCGACAACGCCGACTGGATCGCCCCGTTCAGCTTCCTCGATTTCCTCCGCGACGTCGGAAAACATTTTTCCCTCAACGTCATGCTCGCGAAGGACTCCGTGCGCTCCCGCATGGAGGGCGACGGCGGCATCAGCTACACCGAGTTCAGCTACCAGTTGCTCCAGGCCTACGACTTCTACCACCTGCGCAAAACCTTCGGCTGCGAGCTCCAGATCGGCGGCTCCGACCAGTGGGGCAACCTCACCGCCGGCACCGACCTCATCCGCAAAAAACTCGGCCACGAAGCGAACGCCTGGGGCTGGACGTTCCCGCTCATCACCAAGAGCGACGGCACCAAGTTCGGCAAAACCGCCTCCGGCGCCGTCTGGCTCGATGCCACCCGCACCAGCCCCTACAAGCTCTACCAGTTCTTCGTGAACACCGAGGACGCCAAGGTCTCCGAATACTTGCGCAAGTTCACCTTCCTCCCCCGCGCCGAGATCGAGGAGTTGGAGGCGAAACACGCCGCCAACCCCGGTCCGCGCGAAGCCCACAAGGCCCTCGCCCGCGAAGTCACCCGCCTCGTGCACGGGCAGGCCGCGCTCGACGCCGCGCTCAAGGCCAGCGAGATCCTCTTCGGCGCCGAGATCGGCGACACCACCGAGGAGGTTTTCCGCGACGTGGTCGGCGAGATTCCCACCAAGGAGCTCACGACCGCCCAACTCGCCGCCCCCGGCCTCGCGCTCACCGAGGCGCTCGTGCACGCCGGCCTCTCGCAGTCAAAGGGCCAGGCCAAAAAGGACATCGAGGGCGGCGGCGTGTATATCAACAACGTGAAGTGCGCCGACATCGCCCGCACGCTCACCGCCACCGACCTCCTCTTCGGCAAACACGTCCTCCTCCGCAAAGGCAAACGCACCTACGCGGTGCTCAGCACCGCTCAAAGTAGCGAGTAGTGAGTAGTCTCAAATGAAAAGGCCGCGATCCCGAAAGGGATCGCGGCCTTTTTGTGGGGCAGTCCTGCGGGCCGGTTTTGGTCCGAACCTGCTCGCTACCCGCTACTAACTACTCGCAACTTCCGGCAGGGGCTGCGCCCCCGCCTCAATCATTCCTCCGGCTGCCCGACAGGATCATCAGAATGTGCAGCAGCGAGCCCAGCGCGGCTACGAACGCGGCCACGTAGGTGAGCCCCGCGGCGTCGAGCGTCTCGTTGGCGCCCTTGATCTCGTCCTCGTCGAGGATGCCCAGCGTCACCAACTGCTTCTTGGCGCGACGGCTGGCGTCGAACTCGACCGGCAGCGTCACCAATTGGAACAGCACGACGACGCCGAGCGCGATGGCGCCGATCACGAGCAGATTGTAGCCAAACGGATTCCGCAGATAACTCAGCAGGAGAATGCCGGCGATGATCACGTAATTCGAAACACCTGCGGCGATCTGCGTGGCCGGCGCGATCGTCTGGCGGATGTTCATCATCGCATAACCCTCCTTGTGCTGGAGTGCATGGCCGGCTTCATGGGCGGCGACGCCGAGCGCGGCCAGGCTGGTGCCGTTGTAGTTCAGCTCCGACAGCGCCAGACGGCGGTGGATCGGGTCGTAGTGGTCGCTGAGCTGGCCGGGGACCTGCACAATCTCGACATTGGTGATGCCCGCCGAGCGCATCACGGCGTCGGCCGCCTCGCGACCGGTGATGCGTCCGCGCGAAAGAATCTGCACGTTCTTGTTATAGGCGCTGTGCACGCGCATCTGCGCGTAAAGGCCGAAAAGGAAAGGAATGATGATAAGGACGAACCAGATGAGCATGATGGAAATGGATTAAGCAGTCACAGCACTGAACCGCGACCGGCGGTAGTTTCAACTATGACCTGCCGGCGCGTCCCGTGTTTCAAATCATTCCGCCGCAGCCATACGCAAGTGAAACCTTGCGACCATGGAAAGGTCGCGAGAGTTTATAAGCAGAAGTCGGCACCCGAGTTTAGACAGGATTAACAGGATGGTCTGGATGCCGATCCAGAATCGAATCCGTCCCCATCCATTCATCATCCCGTCATCCTGTCCCAAACTCAGATCGTGCCGCGGTCTATTTAGCAGTCCCCGCCACGCCCTCCCGCCACATCACCCCGCGGCATCAGCCGCGCCTCCGCTCAATCGCGACGCGCTTGGCGAAAGCCGCTCCCAGAAAATCCGCCCGGCCCTCCCCCGACCTCCGGACACAGCAACGCCGGGGCGGCTTTTGCAAACCACCCCGGCGTCGGATTTCCCAACCCAACGCCACCCGCAATCGGCGACGCTGGGAATGAATACAGTGGGCCCGAGTCCGTATGCTCGCTACTCGCTACCCACTACTCGCTACTTCAGCTCGGCTCAGCCCAGCTTCGGCACATCGATCCACTTGCGCTTGGCCCACGACTCGAGACCGAGTTCGGCGAGCTGCACGCCCTTGGCGCCCTGGAGCAGGTTCCAGGGGAACGGCTCGTCCTTCACGACGTGTTTCAGGAAGAGCTCCCACTGCACCTTGAAGGCGTTGTCGTAGGTCGCGTTGGAGGGAACGCGCTGCCAGCCGTCCTTGTAGTTGATCGGGCTGTCGATGTCCGGGTTCCAGATGCAGCGCGGGGTGGCCGCGAGCGCCTGGGCTTTGCAGTCGCGCAGACCGGCGACGGCGGTGCCGTGCGTGCCGTCCACCTGGAGCGTGAGGAGGTCGTCGCGGTCCACGCGCACCGACCAGGAGGAGTTAAAGTGGCAGATCACGCCGTTCTCCAGCTCGAAGGTCGCGTAGGCGGAGTCGTCGGCGGTGCACTTGTATTTCTTGCCGTTCTCGTCCCAGCGCTCGGGAATGTGGGTCGCGCCCAGGCAGGAGAGGCTCTTCACCTCGCCGAACAGGTTCTGGATCACATACTGCCAGTGGCAAAGCATGTCCACGATGATGCCGCCGTCATCTTCCTTGCGGTAGTTCCAGGACGGACGCTGCAGCTTCTCGTATTCGCCGGTGAACACCCAGTAGCCGAACTCGCCGCGCACGGAGAGAATTTTGCCGAAGAAGCCGGTATCGATGAGATACTTCAGCTTGAGCAGGCCGGGCAGCCAGAGCTTGTCCTGCACGACGCCGTTCTTGAGGCCGGCCTTGGTGACCTCGTGGTAAAGCTTGAGCGCCTCCTGGGAGGTCGTGGCGGTGGGCTTCTCGCAGTAGATGTGTTTGCCGGCCTTGATGGCCTTGCGCACGCCCGTGGGACGCTGACCGGTGAGGGTCGAGTCGAAGTAGATGATGTTGTTCGGATCAGCCAGGGCGGCGTCGAGATTGGTGGTGATGCGCTCCTCGGAGAGACCGGCGCGCAACGCGAGGGCGGCGAGCTTGGAGGCGCTGCGGCCCACCAGGATCGGATCAGGCATGATGATCTCTTCGTCGGACAGCTTGATGCCGCCCTGGGCGATGATCGCAGCGATGGACCGCAGCAAATGCTGGTTGGTGCCCATGCGTCCGGTGACGCCGTTCATGATGATGCCGACTTTGTGTATGGTCATGGTGGTTGGGAAATCGAAAGGGGTTGCGGGAGTTTCGCCATCATACGCTTAACCCGCGCTTGCGGTTAGAACGGACCCGACCTTTGCTAGCACCAACCCGACCCCCGCCCATGCTCGCCTGGAGTCCCATCCTTATTCAGAAAATCGAGATTTCCGCCCTTGGTTTCGTGCTGCGCAAACTGCAGCTCAACCGGCACCGCGAAGCCGAGGTCGCCTCGCACACGCACCCCTACACCCAGCTCATCCTCTACCTCTCCGGCGAAGGCTGGCAGACCATCAAAGAACGCCGGCGCGAAGCCCACTCCGGCGACCTCTTTGTGATCCCTCCCGGCGTGCCCCACGGGTTTTCCCAGCAAGGCACCAGCCGCCCCCTCTGCCTCGTGCTCGACTACGACCTCAAGGGCCGCGACCGCACGCGCAGCAGCCACCGCCGCCTGCCGCAAAGCACGCTCAACGAACTCCACGACCTGCTCGCCCGCGTGCCGCGCAAAGGCCGCCTGACCCTCTCCGACTACCCGCCCATCATCGCGGTGATCGCCCGCCTCCTGGAGTCCTCCCCCGAACAAGCCGCGCCGGCGGGCCCGGTGTCGCTGTTCGAACGCGTGAGCACCCTGCTCCGCACCCCCACCCCGCTGGCCGTGGTGGCGAAGGAAACCGGCTACCAGCCCGACTACCTCAACCGGAAGCTGAAACGCGAAACCGGCGTGGGCCTCCGCGCTCTGCGCGACCGGTTAAGATTGGAAGCCGCGCAACAGTCCCTCCGCAGCGACGCCAGCATCGCGGCCGCCGCGACGCGGGCCGGCTTCGACGACCCCAACTACTTCGCGCGTTGGTTCCGCAAGCAGACCGGTTCGACTCCAAGCGACTGGCGGAGGGGGTGATGGCTTGCGCGCCGACGCCGGCCCCCGCGAACTCGGACCTTTGCGCCAAAAATGCCGGGGGATTGGCATTGGGCGTTAAAAAAAAGGCCGTCCGGTGAAGGACGGCCTCAAAGCGGAAGCGAACGGTTCGCGTTTTAAGCGAAGAGTTCGTCGGTTTTGAAGAAGCGGGCCAGCTCGATGCGGGCGTTCTCGTCGCTGTCGGAGGCATGGACGACGTTCTTCATCATCTCGGTGCCGAAGTCGCCGCGGATGGTGCCCTTGGCGGCCTTGCGGGAATCGGTCGGGCCGAGCAGTTCGCGGATCTTGGCGACGACATCGTTGCCTTGGAGGGCGATCACGATCACCGGACGCGAGCTCATGAAGGCTTCGATCTCCGGATAGAAGGGCTTGTCGGCCACGTGCGCGTAGTGCGAACGGAGCACCTCGGAGGAGAGGCGGATCATCTTCGCGCCAACGATCTCGAAACCGGCTTTCTCGAAGCGGTCGATCACGTTGCCGGCATGCTTTTGGGCCATGCAATCGGGTTTAAGAATAACAAGGGTTTTCTGCATAAACAGCAGACCCTACGCGCTCACACCACGCAGAGGGAAGCCTGATTTTAACCCAATCCCCGGGAGGATGTCTTCCGGTCCGTCCGTTGATCCGAATCGGATCGCTTAGCGAGCGGGGGCCGCCAGCGCGACCGCAGTGCCGTTGCCCACCGCGGCGAGCATCATCGGGTCGGAGACCGCATTGGAGTGGAAGGTCGCGTAAACCACGCCGACGAGATTGGCCGACGTGACCGGGGTGCTGTCGCTCTCGCGGTTGTTATAACCGGCGGCGGTCCAACCGGCGGCGGTCGAAGCCACCAGACGGTGGGCGACGGTTTCATTAAAGCGATTCTTGTAGACCACCACCATGCCGGCGCGGAGCTTTTCGGCGGGGAGCGTCTTTACGACAAGCACCGAGCCGTCGCCAAAGTAAGGCAGCATCGAAACACCCTCTACTCGCAGAACCTTCAGATCGGCGCGGCTCGCGGCGAGCTCGTGCGCATCCTTGAGGGCGGTGACCATCGAGACGCCGGTCACCGGGTTGCTCGCGGCCATCGCACCATTCACCAAGGCCAGCCCCGCGAGAGCGAGGAGGAGATGGGAGAAGGTGCGGGCCGTTTTCATGGCCTCACTCTAGTGAAAACCGGTGTTTCCCACCATCGAGCCCTCTGCCCAGTATCACCCACGCCCTTCCCTCAGGGAAAGCCCTAGGGTGTGCATGGGGTGTGCGTCGGGTTCACCCCGGGGGTAACGGGGGGAACTCCCCAGCCGTCCTAGGGGCCTAGACCGACACTTCCTGCCGGGCCTTTTCCGCCAATGCCGTCGAGATGTAACGCTCTCCGAAGCTGCAACCCACGGTCACGATTACCTTCCCCGCAAACTCAGGACGCTTAGCGACTTGTAACGCAGCCCAGACGTTGGCTCCGGTCGAGATTCCACCTAAGATACCGTCCTGCAAAGCCAGCTGGCGGGCAGTCTCCAAGGCCTCCTCATCCCCTACTTGAATCACCTCGTCGATGATCGAGGTGTTGCAGTTCTTTGGGATGAACCCGGCGCCGATGCCTTGGATGCGATGGCGGCCGGGTTTGCCTCCGGAAAGGACCGGACTACCGCTGGGCTCCACCGCGATGCTGCGCAGCGCACGCCGGGCCTTGATCACCTCGGAAACCCCCGTGATGGTGCCGCCGGTGCCCACGCCCGCCACGAAGGCGTCGATGTTGCCACCAGTCGCCGTCCAGATCTCCTCCGCCGTCGTGAGGCGGTGCGCCTCGGGATTGGCGGGGTTCTCAAACTGATGCGGCATAAAACCGCGGTCGCCATGTTGCGCGACCAGCTCGGTGGCCTTGCGGATCGCCCCGGGCATGCCCTCGGCTCCGGGCGTGAGCACGATCTCCGCCCCCAGCATGCGCAACAGCACGCGACGCTCCAGCGACATCGTCTCGGGCATCGTGAGCATGAGTTTGTATCCACGTTGTGCGCACACAAAGGCCAGCGCGATGCCCGTGTTGCCCGAGGTGGGCTCGACCACGACCGCGCCCGGCTTGAGTTTTCCCTCGCGCTCGGCGGCCTCGATCATCGCCCGGCCGATGCGGTCCTTCACGCTCGCGAGCGGATTGAAAAATTCCGCCTTCAGATAAATCGTGGCCGGCACGCCGGCGGCGATGCGGTTGAGCTTGATCAACGGGGTCTGCCCGATGGTGGCGACGATGTCGGTGTAGGCGTTCGCGGACATGTCGACCAGACAAGCCCGCATCGATGGCGACGCGAGCAAGATCAGCGCACGCGCCCCAGCAAATGGCGCAACGCGGCCTCCGCGTTTTCGTGGCGAAAATCATAACCGGCCTCGTGCAACCGGCCGGGCGTCACCCGCGCGCTCGCCAGCAGCGTCTCGTCCGCCATCTCGCCAAATACGCCCCGCAACGCCGCCTTCGGCACGGGCAGCACCGCGGGACGTCGCAACACGCGCGCCAGACTGCGGGTGAACTCCGCGTTGGTCACCGCCTCCGGCGCGACCGCGTTGACCGGACCGTCGCAGCGACGGTCCAGCACCGCGTGGTAAATCGCACCGACCAAATCATCGATGGAGATCCAGCTCATCCACGAATGACCATCGCCGATACGTCCGCCGAGTCCGGCTTTGAACACCGGCAGCAGTTTCGCGAGCGCGCCGCCCGCGGGCGTGAGCACCACGCCCGTGCGCAGCTCGACCACGCGCACACCCAGCCCGTCCGCATCAACGGCCTCGCGTTCCCATTCCTCGCAGACATCCGCCAAAAAACCCGCGCCGCGCGCCGCGGTTTCATCGAGGATCTCGTCATCGCGGTTTCCGTAGATGCCGATCGCCGACGCCGAAATCAGCACGAACGGACGCTGCCGCTCGCTCTTCACACCGGCGATCGCCGCGACCAGTGTGCGCGTGCTGTCGATGCGACTGCTCAGAATCGCGGCCTTGCGCTCCGGCGTCCACCGCTCGTCGGCAATGCCCTCACCGGACAGGTTTACCACGACGTCGACGCCGCGCACGGCATGCGGATCGAGTTCGTTCGCCGCCGGATTCCAATACACCTCGTCAGAGGCCTCCGTCGCCCGCCGCACCAACCGGATGACCGAGTGTCCCTGCGTCTGCAAAAACGCCGTGAGCCCGCGCCCCACCAGCCCCGAGGCGCCGGCGATGAGAAACGTCATCGGCCGCACCGAAATGTAGCGGTTGGTCAGCTCGACATCCACCTTGGTGACGGCGTGGCGGTAGGTGAACAACCGCTCCAGTTCCGCCCGCGCAAACGCCCCGCCGGCCAGGCGCCCCAGTGCACCGAATGGAAGTTTATAAGTGATTTCGTCGGTGAGCACGCAGGCCCGGCCATCGTCGACCGGTTCGACGCGATGCAAATGCTCCCAGTGCGCAAACGGCCCGCGTTTCTGCACGTCACGGAACTGCACGCCCTCGACGTAGTCACGGTGCTCGACGTCCCAGCGCACCCAGACCGGGCCGATCTTCGTGCGCAGGCTGACCGTCGCGCCATCGCGAATGCCTCCGCTGCGGGCGATGACCTGGAGTTTCTGCCACGGCGGCGCGAGACGCTCAAACGCACCCGACCGCTCATGCCAGGCGAAGACTTCGGAGGCGGGCCGCTCGATGCGAACGCTGCGCTTAAACGTGGAGAAACTCATTTCGTAGCCTGACCCTTTCGCAGCCGGACGACCCCGGGGCAATACCGCAGCTCAATCCTCCGCGTCCGTCCCGCCGATCGAACCGCCACCGCGCAGCAATTTGAACGCCGCCAGCGCCTCGGCGCGCGCCGTCGCGTGATCGACGATGGGGTCCGGGTAATGACCCTCGATTTTTGCCTGCTCGCGGATGGCCGCGGGCGCGGTCCACGGGGCGTGGAGGAACTTGTCGGGAAGTTTCGCAATCTCCGGCACCCAGCGGCGCACGTAGGCTCCGGCGGAGTCGAAACGTTCGCCCTGGGTGACCGGCGCGAAGATGCGGAAATACGGCGCGGCGTCCGCCCCGCAGCCGGCGCTCCATTGCCAGCCGAGCGTGTTGCTCGCCAGATCGGCGTCGACCAGCGTGTCCCAAAACCACGCCGCGCCCTGCTGCCAGGGCAGCCGCAGGTGTTTCACCAAAAACGACGCGACGATCATGCGCACGCGGTTGTGCATCCAGCCGGTGTGCCATAGCTCGCGCATGCCGGCGTCGACGATGGGATAACCGGTCTGGCCGCGCTGCCAGGCGCGCAGCTTGGTGCCGTCGCGGTCGGCGGCCCACGGGAATTTTTTGAAATCCTCGCGCAGCGGTTGCGCCGGCGTGTGCGGGTAGTGAAACAACAGGTGATACGCGAACTCGCGCCAGCCGATTTCCGTGAGGTAAACCTGTGCACCCCGGCTCGGCGGAAACACACCGCTCTCCTTCGAAAGCGCCTGCACCGCGGCCCAAATCTGACGAGGACCGATCTCGCCGAAATGTAAGTGGGGCGAAAGCCGAGACGTGCCGGCCTCGGCGGGGAGATTGCGCGTGTCTTCGTAGCGGGCCATCGCCTCGGCGACAAAGACCTTGAGCTGCTTCTGCGCGCCCGCCTCGCCGGGCGTCCACTCGGGATAAAAGCCCGCATCCCACTTGAGATGCGGCAGGAGCCGGAGCTTTTCCACCGCCAACGAAGCCGGCCAGACCGCGGGCGCGGGCAACGGGCCCGCCTTTACGGGCACGACCACCGGCGTAGGCAGCGTGAGGCAATGGCGCCAGTAGGGCGTGAACACCTGGAACGGATTGCCCTGCTTGTTGGCGATCGTGTGCGGTTCGAAGAGCAGCGTGGAATTAAAGCTCTTCGCCTCGATGCGCGCGGCGATGAGGTCGGCCTTGATAACCTTGTCGCGGGCGATGATCGCCGGCTCGTAGCGGCGGTTCCAATAGACCGCCCCGGCACCGGTCGCGGTAACGAGGTCGCTCAACACCTCGCCGCTTTCGCCACACGCCAGAATCAGCCGCGAGCCTCGTGTCCGCAGCGCGACGTCGAGCGCAGCGAGCGAATGGTGCAGCCACCATTTCGTCGCGCCACCGGCAGGCCAGGCGCCCTCGCCCGTCTCGTCGAAAATATACACCGGGATGACCGGACCGCCGCGTTCGAGCGCGGCATACAACGCAGCGTTGTCCTGCAAACGCAGGTCTTGGCGAAACCAGAGGATGACGGGCGATGCGCTCACGCGGTGGTTACGCCAAAGAAGCGCGGCGGCCCCGCCTACGGCAGCTTGGCCTGGATCAGTTTACTGACCGCGCCGAAGTCGATGAGGCCGGCGTCAGGGTGAGCCTTGAGCGCGCCGATGACCTTGCCCATTTCCTTTTTGCTCTGGGCGCCGGTGGCGGCGATGGCCTCGGCGACGAGCGCCTCAAGCTTCGCCGCGTCGAGTCCCTTGGGCAGGTATTTCTCGACGATGGCGATCTCCTTGAGGTTGGCGTCGATCAAGTCCTGGCGGCCGCCCTTGGCGAATTCGGTGTTGGCGGCGGTGAGGTTTTTTACGGCCTTGCGGAGCGTGGCCAGCACGAGTTCGTCGTCGATGGGCTTGTTGAGATCCATCGCGGCGCGCTGGATGGCGCCGTCGTTGGTGCGCAGGGTCGTGGCGAGCACGCTGTCGCGGGCCTTCACGGCGGTGATGATGTCGGCACGGAGGGTTTCGTAGATCGTGGGCATGGGTTTAAGCACCGAGCGTGAACGGTGCGCGCAGCCTGTCGAGCAGGCAAAGAAGGACGCGATGCTGCCTTGCTGAATCCGCGCAACCCGAAGATGGTGGCGCAAACCCCGCCCCCTTGATGACCGACAACGACTCCGAAAAAAACCTGCGCCGCGTGTTGTGGATTTCCGCCCTCGACGGCTGGAGCATTTCGCTGTTCGCGGGCCTGTGCACCCTGATCTCCCTCCTTTGGTTCGAGTGGGCAGGCGTGATCGTCGGGGCGCTGGTGACGACCGCGGGTGCGATCGAGCTGCGCGGTCGCCGCAAGCTGTTGCGCGGCGACGCCCACGGACTCCCGCTCCTGGTGCGCGCCCAGGTGATGATCCTCGCGGTCATCTGGCTCTACGCGTTTGAAAACCTGCTCGCGTTCGACGAGGCCACGATCATGGCGTCGGTCACGCCCGAGATGCGTAACGCACTCTCCCAAGCCGGCGTGTCGGTCGAAGATTTCCGTCCCATGCTGAAGCCGGTTTACTACAGCCTCTACCTGACGGTGATCGCGGTGACGCTGCTCTTCCAGGGCGGGCTCGCGCTCTATTACCACTCGCGGCGGACCAAGATCACCGCGGCGCTGGCGGCGCGACACACCGTGCCGCACCCGCACGCCAGCGCCTGAGCCGCGTTTACGGCAGCCAGGGGAACTTGCGGGCGTCGGGCTTGCGCTTCTCTCGCTGGGCGCCGTGGAACTCCTTCGCCTCCTCGCTCATGTAATAGAGCAGCGTGGCGTTGCCGGCGAGCTCCTGCAGGCCGCTCTGTCCATCCACGTCGGCGTTGAACGCGCTCTTGAGGCAGCGGATCGCCAGCGGGCTGTGGCCCATGATCTCGCGGGCCCATTTGACGCCCTCGGCTTCAAGCTGGGCGATGGGCACCACGGTGTTGACCAAGCCCATGTCGAGCGCTTCCTGCGCGTTATACTGGCGGCAGAGATACCAGATTTCGCGGGCCTTCTTCTGGCCAACGATGCGCGCAAGATAGCTGGAGCCGAAACCGCCGTCGAAACTGCCCATCTTCGGGCCGACCTGACCGCAGATGGCGTTATCCGCCGCGATCGAAAGGTCGCACACGATGTGAAGCACGTGGCCGCCGCCGATGGCGTAACCGGCGACGAGCGCGATCACGACCTTGGGCATGGAACGGATGAGTTTCTGAACATCGAGGATGTTGAGGCGGGGCACGCCGTCGCCGCCAACATAGCCGGCGTGGCCGCGCACACTTTGGTCGCCACCGGCGCAAAAGGCGTATTTGCCATCCGTGTGCGGTCCGGCACCGGTCAGCAGCACCACGCCGACGGAGAGATCCTCGCGGGCGTCGATGAGCGCGTCGTGCATCTCCATGACCGTCTCGGGGCGGAACGCGTTGCGCTTCTCGGGGCGGTTGATCGTGATTTTGGCGATGCCTTCGGCCTTGTGGTAAAGGATGTCGGTGTAGGTCTTGGCGACTTTCCAAGCAGGGAGACTCATGGTGGCGGCAACGATGCGAACGCACCCTTGGGCGTCAATGAAGCGCATGTCTTACCGGAAGTTTTCCAAATTCCAAAAACATCTGGAGGGACGGCATTGTTTATGCGACCGTCCGCGTTCTTTACCTATGCATTCGCACAATCAATGTCTTTCAAAGACCGCCCAGGCCGGACTCTGCCTCGGTGCGTTAGGCGTGGTGTTTGGAGACATCGGCACAAGTCCGCTCTACACGATGCGCGAATGCATCGCCCACCTGCCGCCGGTGGAACGCTCGACAGGCATTTTGGGAATTCTCTCCCTGATGTTCTGGGCGCTCACGTTCATCGTGAGCTTTAAATATCTGCTCTATGTAACCCGGGCGGACAACAAGGGCGAAGGCGGTATTTTCGCACTGCTGGCGTTGAGCCATGACCGCAACGCCGACCGACGGGGCCTCGGGATCACCGCCATCATCATTCTGCTGGGTGCCGCACTGCTCTACGGCGACGGCATCATCACTCCAGCCATCTCGGTGCTCGGCGCGGCGGAAGGCTTCAAGAGCTTTCAGCCGGACCTGTCTCAATCGGTCATCGTGGTGATGGCCGTGGTCATCCTGGCGGGACTCTTTTATATCCAAAGCAAGGGAACCAAGATGATCGGCAGCATCTTCGGCCCGGTCATGCTGGTGTGGTTTGTGACGCTCGGACTGCTCGGTGCATGGCACTTGATGAAGGACCCCTCGGTCCTCTAGGCCGTGAATCCTCTTTATGGGTTCCGCCTGCTTGCAGACCACCCGGGAAAGGCGGGCGGTCTGCTTGGCGCAATCGTCCTGACCGTGACGGGCGCCGAGGCGCTCTACGCCGACATGGGGCACTTCGGCCGACGCTACATCACCCTCGCCTGGTATGGTTTCGCCTGTCCCGGACTGCTTCTGAACTACTTCGGCCAAGGCGCCTGGGCGATTAGCAACCCGCTCAGCAACGAAAACCCATTTTTCGAGTTGGCTCCCGAAGGGCCGCTGCAGGTCTCACTGGTCATCCTGTCCATCCTCGCCGCGATCATCGCCAGCCAAGCCCTGATTTCAGGCACCTACTCCCTTACGCGTCAGGCCATCCAGCTTGGCTATTTCCCCCGCCTGAAGATCCTGCACACGAACGCCGAGCACGAAGGCCAGATCTACATCCCCCTCATCAACTGGGCGCTCGCGATCGGCTCGATCTGGATCGTGATCGGGTTCAAATCCTCCGATGCACTCGCCGCTGCCTACGGCATCGCGGTAACCGGCACCATGGCCGTGACGACCTTTGCCTTTTACCACGTGATTCGCAGCCGCTGGATGTGGTCGCTATGGCACTCTGCGGGGCTGTGCGGCTTGTTCCTCGTCGTGGATCTCGCGCTACTATGGGCCAACAGCCATAAGTTTTTGGACGGCGGCTGGCTGCCCGTCACTATGGCGGTCGCCGTGCTAGCGATCATGCACACCTGGCGGAGCGGCCGTAACGAGATCCAGGAAAAGGTCTACGGCGGCGCCATCACCGAGCTGGAGCTTTCCCAAGTCGCAAAGAGCAAAAACATTGTGCGCGTGCCGGGCAGCGCCGTCTTCATGGTAGCCACGCCCAAGGGCACTCCCCTCGCCCTGCTCCACCACCTCAAAGCCAACAAATGTCTCCAGCAGACGGTGGTGCTGCTTACGATTCTGACCGACGAAGTGCCACTGGTAAACGAAGAGGAGCGAATGACCCTCGAATGCATGGGTGAAGGCATCTGGCGCGCCGTCGGCCGCTACGGCTACATGGAATCGCCCTCGGTCAACAAACTCATCGACCGCATCCGCGCCCAAGGCGTGTCAGTTTCGCAGCAGGGCACGACCTACTATTTCAATCGCGAAATGATCATCCTGGGCGGCAACGCGCGCATGTTCGAATGGCAGAAAGGCCTCTACGCTTTCCTCAGCCGCAACGCCCGCCCGGTGAAGGATTATTACCAGATCCTGCCCACGCAGATCATCGAGATCGGCCTGCCGGTTCAGCTCTGAGTCCGCAGCGGATGCCGCCCGTCCTGGCGCCGGACGACATCCGCCTGAAAAACGAAGCGGACTGGCCTGTTTCCTGCACACAGACGGCGTGCCCGAACAGCCGTCTCAGTCATCCGACCGCTTCAACCGAGCCTGCGCCTTTTTACTCGGCCTGCACGGACTCGCGCTCGTGGTGGTGTTCCCGCTCGGCCCCCAGCAAACGCGGCTCTGGCATCCCGGCGTGGCCGGCATCGCCACCTTGGTCGCGGCCTACCCGCTCGCCGCGGTAGTCGGTGGATTGCTCGCACGCCGTCTAAAAACGGAACCGGCCAGCCTGCGCGCGCTCGCCATCCTGGCCGCGCTGGCGTTGCTGCCCTCGGTTTTCTCCCTGGATTACCCGACGTTTTTCGGAGCCCGCCTGTTCGGCGGATTCATCGCGGGCTTCGGGCTCGTCGCGCTGCACCGGGTGATGCCTGCCGCGATCATGCCTGCCGCCGGCCGCACCGCCGCCCGCATCATCGCGTTCGGACTGCCCGTCTGCGTGCTCGCCGCCACCCTGATGGACTGGCGCTCCACCTTTGTCCCGTTGCTCGCGGGAGCCGTCGCGCTCGCCGTCGTCGCTCCGGACGCGCCCGCCGAATCCGCCGACGAGCAAACCGCCGCGACCGAAGCCGCTCCTGCGGCACTCGTCGCCACCGGTGCGCTCGCGTTCGTGAGCAGCGCCTACCTCACGATCCTATCGGGTTTTCTCGTCCGCAATGCCGGCCACTCCGAACTTCATATCACCGCCGCCCTGCTCACCGGCGCCGGGCTCGGCGTGATCATGCCGTTCGCGGTCTCCGCCTTGCGGCAACGGCTCTCCTCCTTCGCTACGCTAGGCCTCGTGCTCGCCGCATCCGCGTGCAGCCTGGCAAGCCTGCTGGTCTTGCGAGCCCCGCTGCCCGCCGCGCTCGCGGTGACGTTGCTCGGTTGTTTTCTGGCGATCAACGGCGCCCGGCACGTCGCCCTCGCCGGACTCGTCTGGCCGCGCCTGACCGAGGATCAATTGCCCGTGCATCAAACCAACACCCACCTGGCCCACCACGCCGGCTCCGGGATCGGCGCGCTCATCGCCGGCTGCCTGATCCATGTCGCGCCCGAAGGCGGATTGACCGGCATGGGCTCGCTGCTCGGGTGCGCACTGGGCGCACTCACGCTTGTCTGGGCGGCGGGACTTACACTGTCTCAACCGACCGCGTCACCCGCGGCCCGCGCCGCCTCGGCGAACACACGCTGGCGCGTCGCCGCATCCTTGGTTCGGTCGGTGCGCACTTCGATGACGCGCACGCCCGGTTCGCCTACCTGAGCCCGCAGCCGCTCCCGCAACTCGGCGGGCGTCGCCACGAAGGCATGCGCGATGCCATAGGCCGCGCAAAGTTTTGAAAATTCCACGGCCTGCGGAGTCGCCCAATACTCCTCGAACGGCGGATTGAATTTTGCGACCGGCAGGTGACCGAAAATCCCGCCGCCGTTGTTGTTAATCAGCACCACGGTGAGTGAGCCCTTCAGTTTCGCCGCAACCAGAAAGCCGTTGGTGTCGTGCAGCAGCGCCAGGTCACCCGTCAGCAACACCGTCGTGACACCGCCGTGCGCGACGCCGAGCGCGGTCGAGAGCGTGCCGTCGATGCCGTTGGCGCCGCGGTTGGCCAGCACGCGCGGACCGTCGCCGCGGACGGGCGCCAAGTATTCAAGATCGCGCACCGGCATGCTGCTCGCGACGAACAGCGCCTGCCCTGAGGTCAGCGTTTCCGTGATCACCCGGGTAAACGCGCCCTCGAACGCCGGCTCGTCCGCAACGCGCGCGAGCACCGCCTGCGCCGCCACCTCGGCCCGCGCCCACACCGCCGTCCATTCGCGCGGAGCCGGCTCGAACGCAAAGGGCAACGCCTCCACCTCCTCCGGCCGCAGCACCCGCGTGCGAGCGCGGGCATGCAGGCTGTCGCGGTTGTCGGACTTCGCCGTCACGTAAACCGTCTCGGCATCCGTGGACGCCAACCAAGCACGCAGTGCCTTGCTGGTGGGCACTTCACCGAGGACAACCACCAACTCCGGCCGCAGCGCCGCGGCCGCACGCGGATCGCGCAGGATCGCGTCATACGCCGCGATCACGGTGCCCGCGCCTCCGCTTCGCAAGCGCGCCGGTGAAAGCGCATCGGCCAGCACCGGCCAACCCAGGGACGCCGCCAACCGGTCGATGGACGCATGCGGCCAGTCGTTGCCCGCGATGACCACGCCGCGTTTAGCGGGCGACTTTTCACTCGACGAAATCGTCACCGGCCGCCGGCTGATCTCCACTGCAGGCATTGCGAAAAACGTTTCCCAATCGTGCTCAACCAGCGCCTTGGCCGACTCGTTTTCAATCGGTGGCAGCGGATCGCGGAACGGTGCGTTCAAGTGCACCGGTCCGCCCGCAATCGCCCGATCCACCGCATGCGCCACGGTCTGTCGCAGATAACGCAGCATCGGCAGCGTCGCCTCGGGCACGGCGAATTCGTGATAAAAATTAACAAAACGGCCGAACAGCTTCTGCTGGTCGATGGTCTGGCCCGACGCACAATCGCGCATCTCCGGCGGACGATCCGCGGTGATCGCGATGAGCGGCACGCCGCTTTCCTGGGCCTCGATCACCGCCGGAAAATAATGCGCCCCGGCCGTCCCGCTCGTGCACACCAGAACCACGGGGCGCCGCGTCTGTTTTGCCAGCCCCAGCGCAAAAAACGCCGCCGAGCGCTCGTCGAGCACCGGCACGGCCTCGATGCCTGCGTTTTGCACCAGCGCCATGGTCAGCGGGGTCGAGCGCGACCCAGGCGAGACCACCGCGTCCGTCACCCCGCGCCGCACCAGCGTCTCGACGAGCACGCTGCTCCACAAGGTGTTGGTGTTACGGAAATCCAAGGGCGTCATCCCTGCCACCATGCAGCCGGCGAACCGCGGTTCAACACGCTTGTGATTTTCCCTATCGCCAAGCCGTCCCGCGCCCTGTTCAGATAAAAGCCATTTTTTCGACCATGTTGATCCTCCGCGGCTCCTCCGCCCTCTCCGACTTCCGCCTCAACAAACTGCTCAACGATCTCGTCGCCGCCGGCCTGCCCGCGCGCGCCGTCTCCGCCGAGTTCGTCCACGTCGCGGAACTCACCGCCGAGCTCACCGCCGCCCACCGCGACGTCCTCGAAAAACTCCTCACCTACGGCCCCACCCGCGCCGCCGCCGCCGTCACCGGCCGCACCTTCGTCGTCGCCCCCCGCCCGGGCACCATTTCCCCGTGGTCCTCCAAGGCCACCGACATCGCCCACACTTGCGGCCTCGCCGCCCTCAAGCGCATCGAGCGCGTCATCGCCTACACGATCGACCTCGGCGGCGCCGCCCTCTCCGACGACGACTCCAAGCTCCTCCTCGCCAAGCTCCATGACCGCATGACCCAGGTCGTCTTGGACAACCTCGACGCCTGCGCCGCGCTCTTCAGCCACGAGTCGCCCCGTCCGATGACCAGCGTGCCCGTGCTCGCCAAAGGCCGCGCCGCCCTCGTCGAGGCCAACACCTCCCTCGGCCTTGCGCTCGCCGACGACGAAATCGATTACCTCGTCAAAGCCTTCACCGGACTCCAGCGCGACCCGAACGACATCGAGCTCATGATGTTCGCGCAGGCCAACTCCGAGCACTGCCGCCACAAGATTTTCAACGCCACCTGGGACATCGACGGACAGCTCCAAGACAAGTCGCTGTTCCAGATGATCAAGAACACCTACAATCTCCACAGCGAAGGCATCCTCTCCGCCTACAAGGACAACGCCGCCGTCCTCGCGGGCACCGTCGGAGGTCGTTTCTACGTCAACCCCAAGACCGGCGAATACGCCGCCCACGAGGAGCCCATCCACATCCTCTGCAAGGTCGAAACGCACAACCACCCCACCGCCATCTCCCCGTGGGCCGGCGCCGCCACCGGTTCCGGCGGCGAGATCCGCGACGAGGGTGCCACCGGCCGCGGCTCCAAGCCCAAGGCCGGCCTCTGCGGTTTCACCGTCTCCAACCTGAAGCTCCCCGGCGCCGTCCAGCCCTGGGAAAAAGATTTCGGCAAGCCCGCCCGCATCGTCTCCGCCCTCGACATCATGATCGACGGCCCGCTCGGCGCCGCCGCCTTCAACAACGAGTTCGGCCGCCCCAACATCAACGGCTACTTCCGCACCTACGAGGCCGAGGTCCCCTCGCCCGCCGGTGAAAACGCCACCGAGCTCCGCGGTTATCATAAACCCATCATGCTCGCCGGCGGTCTGGGCAACATCCAGGAAGGCCACATCCAGAAGGGCGACATCCTCCCCGGCGACCACCTCATCGTCCTCGGCGGCCCCGCCATGTTGATCGGTCTCGGCGGCGGCGCGGCCTCCTCCATGGCCAGCGGCCACGGCAACGAAGACCTCGATTTCGCCTCCGTCCAGCGCGACAACGCCGAGATGGAACGCCGATGCCAGGAGGTCATCGACCGCTGCTGGGCGCTCGGCGCCGAGAATCCTATTTCCTTCATCCACGACGTCGGCGCCGGCGGCATTTCCAACGCCCTCCCCGAACTCGTCAACGACGGTGGACGTGGCGGCAAATTTGACCTCCGCAAGGTCCCCAACGACGAGCCCGGCATGGCTCCGCACGAGATCTGGTGCAACGAATCCCAAGAACGCTACGTCATGGCCGTTCCGCCCTCCCGCATCGAGACCTTCAAGGCCCTCTGCGAACGCGAGCGCTGCCCCTTCGCCATCGTCGGCACCGCCACCGAGGAAAAGAAACTCGTCCTCGAAGATCCGCATTTCAAAAACACGCCCATTGATCTCCCGCTCGACGTGCTCCTCGGCAAGCCGCCGCGCATGCACCGCGTCGCGAACACCCTCGCCCGTCCGCAAAGCGCGCTCGATCTCGGTGACCTCACGCTCGCCGAAGCCGTTCGCCGCGTGCTCGTCCACCCGACCGTCGCCGACAAGACGTTTCTCATTTCCATCGGTGACCGCACCATCACCGGCCTGATCCACCGCGACCAGATGGTCGGCCCGTGGCAGGTTCCCGTCGCTGACTGCGCCGTCACCGCCGCCGCCTTCGACGTTTACACCGGCGAAGCCATGTCGATGGGCGAACGCACGCCCGTCGCCGTCAACAACGCGGCCGCCTCCGCCCGCCTCGCCGTCGGCGAAGCCCTCACCAATCTCGCCGCCGCCCAGATCGGCGACCTCGGCAAGGTCAACCTCTCCGCCAACTGGATGGCCGCCCCCGCGCTCCCCGGCGATGGCGCCGATCTCTACGCCGCCGTCAAAGCCGTCGGCATGGAACTCTGCCCCGCCCTCGGCATCACCATCCCCGTCGGCAAGGACTCGATGTCCATGTCCACTGTCTGGAAGGACGCCGTTACTGGCGACCAGAAGCGCGTCACCGCGCCCACCTCGCTGATCATCTCGGCCTTCGCCCCCGTCGCCGACATCCGCCTCTCGCTCACCCCGCAGCTCATCACCGACGCGGGCGACACCACGCTCCTCCTCATCGACCTCGGCCTCGGCAAGAACCGCATGGGCGGCTCCATCTTCGCCCAAATTCTCTCGCAGACCGGCGAAGCCACCCCCGACGTCGAAAATCCGTATCACCTCAAGGGCTTCTGGAACGCCATCCAGCAGCTCGGCGCCGAGAAAAAACTCCTCGCCTATCACGACCGTTCCGACGGCGGCCTCCTCGCGACCATCGTCGAGATGGCCTTCGCCGGCCACACCGGCGTGGATCTCGAAGTCCCCGCCAGCCACAGCGCGTTCTCCGCGCTCTTCAGCGAAGAACTCGGCGCGGTCATCCAGGTGCGCACCGGCGACGTGGATTACATCTCCGGCGTGCTCCGCACCCACGGACTCAAGACCTGTGTCAGCCGCATCGGCACGCTCAACCCCCACCACGCGCTCCGCATCAAGCGCGCCGGCCAGGAAATCTATAACGAGAACCTCGCGAAGCTCCGCGACATCTGGTCCGACGTCACCCGTCGCATGGCCACGCTGCGCGACAACCCCGCCTGCGCAGAACAGGAGCATGCGCTCCGCCTCGATCGCAAAAACCCCGGCCTCACGCCGAAGGTCACCTTCGACTACACCGCCGCGCCCGCCATCACCGGCAAGGCCCGCCCCGCCATGGCGATCATCCGCGAGCAAGGCGTGAACGGCCAGATCGAGATGGCCGCCGCCTTCACCCGCGCCGGCTTCAAGGCCGTGGACGTCCACATGACCGACATCCTCAGCGGACGCGTTTCGCTGAAGGATTTCCGCGGCCTCGTTTCCTGCGGCGGCTTCAGCTACGGCGACGTGCTTGGCGCCGGCGGAGGCTGGGCCAAGAGCGTGCTCTTCAACCCGCGCGCCCGCGACGAGTTCTCCGCGTTCTTCGCCCGCGAAGACGCCTTCGCCCTCGGCGTGTGCAACGGCTGCCAGATGATGAGCAACCTCCACAGCATCATCCCCGGCGCCGACGGCTGGCCGCGCTTCGTGCAAAACCAATCCGAACGCTTCGAAGCCCGCGTCGCCTCGCTGAAGATCGAGAAATCCCCGAGCATCCTCTTCGCCGGCATGGAGGGTTCCGTGCTGCCCATCGCCATCGCCCACGGCGAAGGTTTCGCCGAGTTCCCGAGCACCGGCGCGGCGGCGGCGTTCAGCGCCTCCGGCCTGGTCGCGGCGCGCTACGTGGACAACCACCATCAGATCACGCAGCACTACCCGCTCAACCCGAACGGCAGCCCGCACGGCATGACCGCGCTCACGACCACCACCGGCCGCGTGACGATCATGATGCCGCACCCCGAGCGCGTCTTCCGCACGGTGCAAAACAGCTACGCACCG